>OCVV011241573.1_pt1 | contig 17227 bp, 16 predicted proteins | sample 1539721 | NCBI WGS metagenome assembly OCVV01 (sample SAMN02144230, study PRJEB22623) | gut metagenome | biome: sheep rumen | host: Ovis aries | place: New Zealand | reverse complement strand
TTGATGCCTCGCATCATCACATGATATATCTCAGTTCCTGATGTTACTCTTGGTTGCCTGGGCATGAATGAATGTGTTGACTCTATGATATATAACGCTGAATAGGCGGGAATATTGTGAAAATGAGGATATGACGCAGGAAGAGAGGTGAAATACTAGTGGTTCATGTTGAATGGCTACTTATGGTGCATAATCAGCCCCTGTGACTCTGGATGGAGTTGCAGGGGCAAATTGTTTATAACGGTTTTTGCGATGTTTGATGGTGGCGGGAGAGGGTGGCATGAGAGATTATGTTAAAAAAATGCATAAAATTGGAGAAAATGGAAATATTTCACTATCTTTGTGCCTTGAATAGCAAGAAGTCGGGCGACACCGACATTGCATCGATAGTGAAATGTTGAAGTCATAAAGCGACTGAAGACCAGAGTGATATGATGACGACGAAGGAAACGGGAAGTGAATCGGGACGCGACACAAGGATGTGTGGTGACCCCAAGGCGTGGTTTCCGATGAGGGTGACGTATCAGCGGGAGATGAAAGTGAAGGCGGAGCTGGACCGGCTGGGAATAGAGAACTTTGTGCCGATGAGGTATAAGGTGATGGAATCGCAGAATGACGGGGATTCGGAACTGCGGAGGGTGCTGGTGCCGGCTATCAACAACCTGATTTTCGTGCGGTCGACGCAGGAACGAGTGAGCGAGTTGAAGAGAAGGAACGAGGTGCTGGAACCGCTGAGGTATATGATGGACCATACGGCCGTTGGTGAACATGCCATTATGATGGTGGCGGACGGGGAGATGGAGAATTTTATGCGGGTGGCTTCGCGGACTGACGACAGCGTGATGTTTCTGGACAACGAGACGGTCGTTGGGAAGGAAGGTAAGCGCGTGGAGATTATGGGCGGCGCATTTGAAGGCGTGACGGGCGTGATAAGGAGAGTGAAGAGGTGTAAGAGGGTCGTAGTGGAGATTGAAGGTGTGGCGAGCGTGGCGATAGCGTATGTGCCGGCGGAGGTGCTGAAGGTTATTGGGTAAGGTTCATGGTTAAAGGTTGGAGGTACAGGAAATGGAAAAAATGAACGAAATATTTGTTGGCGTAAAAGAGGTCAGTTATATTGAGACGCAAATTTCGAATTTGTGTGAAAAGTATAATAATCGGTATGGTGTTGACTATATCCAGCAAAGAGCTCTGTTCAGAAATTATTGTCATGATACAATCAACGTTTTCGAGGACTGTTTTGAAACGTCGATGTTGGGCATTCAGCGTTGTGTGAATAAGGTAAAAGCATATCAAACCAAAGATGATTTGGATATAAGAATCGCACAGTTGGATATCGTTGAGATGCTTTGTGAAGTAAGGGATATTGTCAGGACAATGGTGCCGATCAAAGATTTTCCATCATGTAAGAAACTGGCAGAATTGTCAGCTGAAGACATCATATCTAAAGCCAAAGACTTGGTGAGGAACGATTTTGTTAAGGCTGCTGTTGGAGTGTATCTTCTTGGTTCTAAGGTAAATGATGTGGTTACGATTGAAGATGTGAAAGGTTATTATAGTGAGCGTTTGGCTCAATTGAATAGTGAGATACGAACAAAGGGCAAATTGATAAGTCCTATCGAACAATTCTTACTAGATAAATTCAATGCGGAGATTGGCTATTGTAATATTGCCTTGCTTAAAGCAGGAATAGGTGCTGTAGAAGAATTAAAAGGGTTGGTAGAGATAGGGAAAAAGCATATTGAAAAGTATGAGAATGAATATCGGAGTACAGCTTGTACTGAGCGGGTGTGCTTATAGATAATGTGGGGTATGTGTAGAGTTTGTGCCGAGGTGGGGAAGGAACCACAGAGTGGAGGAAAGGAATAAGGAATTTATGGAGATGAAGGGATAGGAGATTGTTGAAGGGGTATGGCTGATGAGGCTATGCCTCTTTGTGGTTAAATAAGAACCCTGCGAATGTGCGGAGGGGACAAGTAAAGATAAGGAAATTATGCCATATTACGACAAGCAGTTTTTAGAGAAATTGAATGCCCTCTCCATAGAGGCAGTAGCTGTGAAACTGGGAGTGGAGGTTAAGAAGCATAGGGCATTATGTCCATGGCATAGTGACCATAATCCCAGTTTGAAATTCAATACCAGTTCTAAGAATAACTTCTGTCACTGCTTTGTTTGTGGTAAAGGAGGTAATCCTATTACCTTGACGATGCAAGTGGAAAATTGCGGTTTTCAAGAGGCCTGTCAGATATTAGCAAGAGAGTTTTCTATTCCTTTGCCCAACAATGAGAAACCTAAATTTGTAAAAAAGACACCGCCGAAGAAAAAGGTTGTAAGAACCGAGGAACCAAAGAAAGAACCAGATGCAGAGATACTTAACTGGATAGTAGAAAATGTCGGATTAACAAAAAATGCCGAGGATTTCCTATTTGAGGAAAGAAAATACAAATATGAGGTAATAGAGAAACTACGTATAGGATCGGTAGATAATGGACAGGAACTAGTGGCTGCACTAACAGCTCAATTCGGGTTGGAACGTTGTATGGATAGCGGTGTGATAGTGAAAAGACAATATGGATTAGAGCCATTCTGTATAGTTCCTTGTCTTATTATACCATATTATGACATAAATGGAAGAATCGTGAATCTTCAAAGCAGACGATTGACAAAAGAGCGAAACTATAGGTTTAATTTTGTTCCAGGACTTGCAGTGACACTCTATAACCTTCCAATTTTGAAAGATATGGAAATGGACGAGCCTCTTTATATATCAGAAGGGATCACTGATTGTTTCGGGATGTTGTCGGCTGGAAAAAAGGCTATCGGCATTCCGAGTACCTCGCTCTTTAAGGAATCTGACTTGAAATATCTGATGAACAGGTTGCTATTTATGTATCCCGACCAAGACGATGCTGGAGCAGGTTTATATGACAAAATGAAGGAGGCTCTGAATAAAGTTGGATGTAGTTTACATAAGCTGTCACTACCTAATGGGTATGGTGACTATTCTGAATATTATGCAGACAAACTTGCTAACCTATGAGCTATTTTGATAGAATAACCTCGATAGAGAACTTGATGCTGGCGTGGAAGAAACTGGAAAGGAGCTTCCATCACGGTGAGGTGTGGTATGATGAATTGGACCTTGCCGCATTCAAGTTCAGGTTGACAGAAAATCTCATTCGGATAAAGAATGAGATAGAGGGTGGTACATATGAGATGGAGGCAATAGTCCCTGCACCATATCCGAAAGCTAACGAGAAACCGAAAGATGGAGAGAAACTTGGAAAAATGCGAATCAGGCAAAGTTTCCAAATAGACATCAGGGATCAACTGGTATGGATGGCTATTACAAATGTAATAGGAGAGGTGTTTGAGAGATTAATGCCCGCCTGGAGCTATGGAAACAGATTGTATGTGCCGATTTGGAAGGATTCAGAGACAAAACAATTGAAGGTTGGATATTACCGTAGCTCAAATCCACGTATATACAAGAAATGGTCAAATAGCTGGCCGCTGATGCGAAAACATATTTCGGTAAGTATCAAACAATTGGCCAAGGTTAACCTGAATGAAGATGACAATAGTATTGTAGAGGACAACAACCAAATTTCTGATGACTATTTTAAGTTGCCTTATCTGACGAAAGAATATTTCAACAATGCTGATTCTAAACAGGTGTTGTTTTGGACTGGGTTAGACCTAAGTAAATTCTACGAAAAGGTAGATATGCGTAGGATAGCATCTGTGATTAAGGATAAAGTCAAAGAGGAGGATGAAGAAACCACTATAAAGTTGCACAGGCTTATTGACAGTGTGACAAACTTCAAGGTAAGCCTCTATACTTTCGATGAAGAAAAGGATTATGACGCACTGAAGGATATGCAACTGGAAGACTATGAGAACTTCCATGGTTTACCAACTGGGCTTGAAGTTGCAGGTTTTATAGCCAATGTGTATATGTTGGATATCGACTTGGCTGTGAAAAGAAAGCTCGCTACAAAAGAATTTAAGAATCTGATTCATTTCAGGTATGTGGATGACCATGTCTTTATAGCGCGAGAACCAGAAACCTTATATAAATGGGTGATGTGGTATAAGAAACTGATTACGAGTGCGCCATTTGGACTTCAAGTAAACGAAGATAAAGTTGAACCCCAGGAATTAGGCTCTGCCTATGATGAAAGTAAGAGCGAGGATGAAGCAGTGGCCCTTATAAGACAGTTTGGCGCAATCAGTCCAAACTACCCTGCACCTCTGCTGACTATGGCTATGAAGAAAGTATCGCAGATAGCCAAACAGGATTTGAGCCTGATGACAGAAAGCGAGCGGGGAATGATGTTTAAAGATTTGCAGATGCTGCTCGTTTCAGACCTGCCCGAACAGGAAATCAAGCATAATACACGCATATCATTTGCTACCACGATGTTGACAAGAATGATGCTAAGTGACATGGTGGATTATAATGAGATATATCGTTTGAGAAAATTGTGGGTCGGTTATGTAGATGGTTTGAATGAAGATAAGTTTAAGAATCTTAAGGATACTTACAAAGACTACATATTTAATGATGCTCAGCTCATCATGAAGATGGAAGGCGATGCTGACTGGACTTATATTCAAGAGATTAATAAGGAATTAGCAAGGGCAGAACAACATCGTAAAAACATGGTTGATGAAATATACAACCTGTTAATCAGGGCGGTTAATGAAGTGCCAGACAAACCCAGAGTGTGGTTACGGGCTTTTGAGTTCTGCGCTCATCATTGTCCGAAGAAGATAAGGGAGATATACAATCTTGTTCGTTCATTCGCCAAGGAAAAGAAGATGCATCCATTGGGATGTGATTATATTGAGGCAACACTCAATATACATCGAGCTGAGATGTTGTTGATGGTGATGGCTGAACTTACATTGAAGGGTAGAGGCAAAACTGAGCATGAGAAAGCAATGATGATGGACTTCATAGTTAATGCCTGTGCTATCAGTGATTCTGTTTCGACTCATTATTTCGTGTTGGACTCATTACTCCAGGTGCATAAAGCTATTGCTTTTTGTTATCTTTTTAATAAAGAGGAGCAAAAAATTCCGTTTGGTTCAGCTGGCATTGGCTATTTGGATAGTGTGGGTAAGTATGACCCCACTTTCTGGATGCTATTAATCCATGAAACCTTGAATGGTAGGAGAATGAAGGTGAAAAATGTAATCAAGGAGCTATTCCCTTCTGATCTTAACAAAGTATCTGTCAACTCGCCCTATTTCCCATACTTTCTTGGGGTATTTATCAGTGAGCCTTTAGAATTGGACGATTTTGAGTTTGACAACCCTGAAGGTTTGGTTCTGAATCATGAAGATCTGAAATACTTTGTTGCGAGTATGGATGGTTATTCAGACTATTTGGGTAAAATCTGTCAAGCAGACAAGTTGCATAGGGATTTAAACAAAAAGGATTCTACCTACTGGAGTTTTTGCCAATGGATTGACTATGCGAAGCAGATACAAAGAGATGATCCGAATTACAGGCTGCTCCCAATATGGTCTGAATTTGTTAGTGTGAAAATTATGATAGCACTGATTAATTATCTCCATAGTGACAAAGAACAGCTATTCAAACTGAAGGCCATTCATCCAGCCAATATCAAGTTCAGCCAAAAAGAATGGAAAAAGAGATATAATGACTGGAATTTTTGGATAAATGATGAGAATTCGATAACGGTAAAGATAGATTATCTCGTAGAATATTCAAGGGTTTATCAATTACCAGCCATGATGTCGATAAATGGGCCAGATTATAATATGGTTTATGCTTTGGGGTTGTTTTTCCTTCAGCTGCTTGTGAAAGAGAAATCTCTCCCCTGGATTATGAACAGACCAGAATATGGCTTTGAATGGATGAGTGTGCTGGATGACTTGATTCACAAGGGCAGGGTTTCTTCTTTGACAAGTAGAATCGTGACATCGTGCCTTTCTGTTAGAAATAGGGAGAATAGAATTTTGAGACAAGACACTGGAACAGATCTTAATGACCTTTATTGGGTGGATAATCCCAAAATATGGAATGTTGACGATTTGTTGGAACAATTAAAAAAAGATTTGGAGTTATTAAAGACCAATTTGGTGTCAGTGGCAAATAGCCAGCAGAGGCAAGTAATTGTTATAGATTTAGAATAAAGATGGAGGAGTTTCTTAAAGTAGCATTGATACAAACTACGCTTGATTCTGAATTGGCATGGAATCTGACAGGAAGCCGGAAAGGAGCCTACAAGATGGATCAAGCCGAGGCAAAGCGTGTGTGGAACGAAATATGCGCAGCATGTAGCGAGCTTATCCATCTAGAGGAAAGTCGCAAACCTCATATCATAGTGCTACCGGAATTATGTGTCGCTGATATTCATCAAAGCCTGTTGTCTGGATTAGCTGACGGGCTTGGAGCGATTATCATTTCTGGTTTGGACTATTACATGAATAGCGATAATAAGATTGAGAACAATGCAGGTGTATATATTCCGAAGAACTGGCCTTTAGGAAGGGGCAGGTCACCGCGTAAGTGTTTCTATTTTGGAAAACGTTTTTTTGCGAGACGAGAATTAGAAGCTATCAAAAATGCTGGAATGGTACACCAGTCGTGTGATAAGTTTTATTTGTTGAATGCAGGTGACTATGGAAAGATAGGAGTTTCGATTTGTGCCGACTTTTACGATATAGAGCGCTTTGCTGTCTATAAGCACAAGATACACCATCTGTTTATTTTGGCTTATAACCAAGATGTGAAGTCATTCTACTTCTTGGCTGAAGCCATTTCGCGACTGGTATATTGCAATGTGGTGATATGCAATACTGGACATTATGGCGGCTCTGTTTGCTTTTCTCCCTATAGGCACGACTATGACCGTTATGTGTATAAGCATGAAGGCAAAGAACTATTTACTACGCAGGTGGTTAAACTGCCTGTGGCAGCAATTGAGGAAGCCCAAAAAGGAAATGATACGAAGAAACTATTTAAGAACCCACCGCCAGGTTATGACGATTGAGAAGATGGTAATGATAGTAAGAACTAAAAAACAATACTAATTATGTCGTATAGAACACAAGAAATACTCAGGATGATTATCCCTGGGTTGTATCTTATTGCGATGCTACTAATTCTAATTCTGATTGGTGGCGAGTGGAACGTGATAAATGATACAGACAAGAAAACCATTATAGATGTACTGAAAGGTGCATCGAATGTGGTGGTGTTGCTGCTGCCATTCTTAGGCTTTGTGGCAGGATATCTGATAGAGTGTATCATGTCGTTTGGAGAGAGACTGCTCTATATTATTGGGATGAGGAGACCTTCGAAGGTGGTTCTTATAGGCTCAAATTTGTATATTTTGGGTAATTTGTCAGATATCAGGAAGGAATTGGCAATAGAGGGTAAAATTACAAACTCCAAAGCTGGCGAAGCCCTACAAAAAGCCAAACAGAAGATAGAAAGGCAGACGGTTGAAATGTTTCATGACACGTCTATTATGGCGCGTAACATCATGGGAAGCCAGTTGATACTTACTGTATTTGCAGCATGTTATAGCGGATTGTTGACTCATGAATTCTATGGTATGCTAGTGATGTTTTTTATTCTGAGTGTTTATTGGTATCATAGGAATTGTATTTATGTAAAATATGTGCTTAGCGAATTTGGAAAGACAATAAAACCGCAAGAGCCAAAAAAATAATACCCCCGCACACAAGAATAGATATGCTTGACAACCAGACAATATCATATATTAAGGAGATACAAGAGGCTTCTGCACAAAACAGACTCGTAGTTTTTGTAGGAGCTGGCGCATCTTGTGATGCGGGTATACCATTGTGGAACGACTTTGTAAGCCAAATGGCGAAAGTGCTGCCGCAAGAAATACAGGCAAAGTATGACAATCTACAACTCGCTCAGCTGGTAAGAGAAACGAGCGATGAGAAGGCGTATTATGCGAGTGTGAGAAAGCACCTGTTGCAAAATGCTACTTGCTCAAATGCTATTCATGATGGCATTTTAGAACTTGATCCTACCTGTATAATTACGACAAATTACGACACTCTGCTAGAAGAAGCTGCGCTAAAAAAGAACCGGCAGTTCTGGGTTGTCGGGAAAGACAGTGATTTGCCACATAATCATGGCGAGCGACTTTTAGTTAAGATGCACGGTGATTTAACAAATGAAAATATCGTATTGACCGAGAACGATTATTATGACTATTCGCGTAATTTCCCACTGATAAGGTCGTACGTGGTCTCTCAGTTCGCTTCGAAGGTTGTTCTGTTCGTAGGCTTTTCTCTTAGTGACATCAATTTGAAATATATACTTAGGGAAGTGCAGAGTGATTTGGGCTCGAAAATGCAGAAAGCTTTTTTGCTTTCACAGGAAACGCCATCGCCTGTTGAGATGAATAATTTCAAGGAAAGGGGTGTAAACGTGTTGGCAATCCCCCCAAACACTGCTCAAGACATTATAAGTAAACAGAAATTGGAGCCACGTCCCGACCATTATCTGAGTGAACGCGGTAGGACACTGGTTTATCAGCTGAGCATTTTAAGAGATTTTAAAGAGTCGGTCACACTGATAGACCTTGCCATTGATTTCTTTGATAATCAGGTTCTGGGACTTTCGGTACCAGGCCATTATTTGAAGTATGCATTCCCCAAAGACGAACGAAAAAGGACCTGTTTTGAGGGACGCAATCTAGATTTGCCAGAACACTACCGAAATGAATTCTTGAATCTTTTTGCATCCAGACCAGCTATCATAAAGCTATGGAGAAAATACGGAAGTAAACTCCAGGAATTAAGGACTCGCCTTTTAGACAGTGATGTGAGTAGCATCAATAGCAAGAGCATCAACAGTGGGTGTACGGAGCGGAAACGTTCTAAAATAACACCGCAGTCAGCCGTACAACCTTATTTCCAGATGGACATCAACGGTCTTGTGGATAGAATAAAGGTTTTAAGAGGGAGAAGCCTGGCCTATTCCATTGAGGATTTGGAACTACCATATGCTTTATTCTTATCGGGCTATTATTATGACGCCTATGAGATTTATTCGATGTTGGCACCTGAAATGTGGAAGCGTAGGAAATACGCCCTATTCTTCATTTGCCTATATAACAAACATTCTGTAGCGTGGCCTGCAATAAGGAGCATACAGGGCCGGAAAGATATGGATTGTGATGAGATTAAACGCAATTATTACAGTAGTGACCTGACAAAGGAATTGAATATGCTCCCACTGACAGAGTGTATCCATGCATTGTTTTCGGATCTTATCTATAGACATCAACTCTCCGATGCGCTTATCGTAACCTCTGATGTAACAGGAAAGATAGCACAGCAAAGGAAAAGGGCTGAAGAAAGAACGGGATGGTCGTTGAATTCGAACATCAACAAAGTGTTTACCAACTTTATTGTATTTTTAGATTTCTGTGTTGATAACTACCTTATTACAGATAATAACGACATTGGTACACAATTCTATTCAACAGTTGCCCGGGGAATGTTTGATAGCGTATTGACGCCAGAGGGAGAATCGCAAAGTAGACTTACTGCACTTAACGCCCTCACGTTATATGTTCTGATATTTAAACTAACACCGAAGGTGTTGAAGGAATTGATGGGGGATGTTGTAAGGGATAAGAAACTGCCCGTGACTGATGACTTCATGAGAAAACTAAGACGGTACGTTGAGAATATTTACCGTGCAACGGATGGAGTTGACAGAAATGAGAAGCTTCCTATAAAGGAACATGTGCTGAGGGATAGGCTACATAATATTATGCTGGTCGTTTCGCATATAGCTGATAATACTGTTATAGAACATTTAGATACTCTCGTTGCCAGACTTTGGAAAAACGCTTATCTTTCAGACAAAATAGAAGAGATAACTGAATATTTTCAATCGAACGTTCCGTCAGCAGAGGCTTCAGAAGTTTTACTTTATGAAGCACTTGAGACAGTACGCCATGATAATCATATTATACAGTTTATAAGAACCATCTCTGACTCAACAAGGAATAGCAATATAAAATGGAATTCTCAAAGAATTTTGAATGGTGTAGAGTTCCAAGGAAGTGCGAGAATAGCAGCAGCAGTAATCCATGCTACAGGAAAACAATTCACAGCACCTTTGACAGAGTGGATTTTACGAAATGCAAAGACTCTTTATGATTTGGTTTATGCCCAGAGGTTGATATCGGAAAGGCTACTTTCTGCCGATATTTTTGCTAGATTTAAGTCAAATTTGTACGAGTCGCACAACCCTTATGAGAAGCAGAATTTAATTTCTATGCTTACCATCTATTATTCCGATGATGAATATACAGACATTAAGGGGTGTATTGCGAACCTTGCAGAAGAACTGCCAGAATTGAAATTTGCATTGGATCCTATGGCGTGGCCAGACTTTGAGACTGTTGATAGTAATTGGATGGTATACGTCACAGAAGATCTCTATGATGAAATTCTTAAGAATGAGGCGGCAAGAAAGAAACTCAAAGAGTATTGCGAGTCTGTTCAGTGGGGGAAAGAGATAAAAGAATTTATTTGGAAGAAATTTTAGTAAAAGATGGTGATGGAGAATAACGACTTTACATACGGAGTAGGACTAAAGAGTAATAAGGAAACTAATGATTTCCTGAGGTGTTTATGGTCGAGGCTAGGTGCAAAGTTTGGGAATCTAGGATGGGAATATTCTCCGCTGAAAGATGGTAATAGTATCCATGTCGGTCATGCTAGTTTGGGCGATGATATTTTGCTTAATGTAAACTTGAGTTATAAACAAAGAGGGTGTTTAAAATCAATTGATTTTGGACCAAGCGGTACTTTCGAGCAAGCAACATTAAAGAGACAACTCCAGCAATGTGTGAATGAAGCCTTACATTATGACCAGTATGTATTGCAGAAGATTTATAAAGGAAAACTTGACAAGAATCTGTCCTTTGTCAAGAAAGCAACGGAATCGTTTGTAGTGGAAGATAATACGATTTACCTGAAGGTATACGGATATGATGATCATGACTGTACCAGTATGTTCAAGGCTCAACTTCAACAGGTGTGCAACTTCTTAACATACGATACCTTAAGATATATCACCATGTCAGGTACTCTTACAGAAGAAATACGAGAGAATCATAATTTTCAAACAAACCTTGTTGACGAATATACTGGTGAGGTGACAGATACTTTAGAGAAGAATGAAATGTATCGGAATCTGGAGGTTTCTGACCACATGGCAGAGTATATCAACTCTTATCTTCAGCGTCCCTATGGCTATGAGGAACATTATACTAATTTTGACAGAAGTGTTCAGTTCCTGGCACAGGGAGTCAGAAATGAAGAACTTTCAAGAGTTGCGATTGGCCTGCCAGAACCATACGTTGAACAAGCCATTGTTAACTATATGTCAGCATTGGAAGTGATAACATTAGAAGACCGGGAACCGGAACAGTGTGAGTGTTGTGGGCAAACAAAATATTCGATTGCGCGACGAGTTATGGACTTGGCAGAGCACGCATTGCCTGGTGGAAATACTTTTGCAAGAGAATATTATAATAATCGTTCAAAATATATGCATACAGGGACTTTGTTTTCGAGTAATAGTTATGTGAATAGGTCTATACCATTGATGAGTAAAAATGCTAGAAATGGGATGTTAGATCAAGTTCCCATTGTAGATGGTGGACTGAAGGAAGCGATAAAAGCATGCATAGAGTGTCATGAAAGGAAAGACTAGCGCTGACGTGCAGGTAATAGTTGCAATAATCCATGTGGAAAAACCGCAGGTGACAGAAGATGGAAGATAATGACAGATAAGGACAGAATATATATTAGGAGATTCCGATGGAAGTTTTGGCTGCGATGGAAGTATCTAAGGATGATGAAGCGATTCGCAAAAGAAATCCATAGGGATATAGAGCGAGAGAAGGATACGCTGATACGTTGCAGAAAGGATATGCTGGAGCAGAAGGGCTATATTGATTCGGCAAAGAGTGACAATGAAAGAAAAGTTCACGAGATTATGTATAAACCGCAGTGTAGCTTTGAACGGACAGCAAACTTTTCGGGCTTCCTCAGCCTGACAACAATGGACTTGTTTACTGTACTTCCAAATTTATACAACGCGAAAAATGAGATTTAGCGTAACTATTATGCCAGACTCGTTAAGATGTATATTTACGAGCTGACGGAAGATGTTACTCAATTGTTGGCTAAAGATGAGGATAGACAAGAAGGAAAAGCCTTTGGCCTGAGACCGCTGGTAGAGGAGATAGGAGACGAAAAGCTTGTAAAGTTACATAATGAAATATGTGGGGAGTGGAATGACTTATGGGGCCGGATAAGCAAAGATAAAAAGAACTTTAAGGATGTTCGGATTATGACGGTGGCTCATCGGGATCATGACTTTCTAAAGCAGTTTGAGTCGATCCAGACGGTTAGATGGGGACAGACGATCGAGGATTTCGGTGAGTTCTACAACTGCTATTCACACTTAACCACATTGGTTCAATGTATATATAATAAGCAGTATGCTAAGTATCGGCACGATATGAGGGCGATAGAAGAGTGCTTGGTGTGAGATAGAGGTAAGACTTGCGGAGAATTTTTAGCGTTAAAAAGAAGGTGAAAATGACGTTTTTCGCAGGAAAACCGTTTTTTATTATACCGAAAACACATATTTTTAAAAATATTATGCACGTTTTTCTTGAAATTTTATGCGTAATTAAAAATAATATTGTATCTTTGCAGCAAAATATTTAAGATTATGACAAGGAATAATATTATGAACTTAAGGAATCTGGATGGATTTCTGTTCAGCGACGAGGAGATGAATCCTCGCCAGAATGCTGATCGTGATGAGGTGCTGACTGCATTTACGCCTATGGCGAGCAGTTTGGTAACGAAAATCATCGAGGCTGGTGATAACTATTTGGAATTTGCAGAGAATCATCCTGTAGCTCGTCAAGAAAGTACTTTCCCGTCGAGTACCTTGCATGGATTAATCATTGAGAAGCTTTCGGAAATCGAGGGCATCAGACTGACAAAGCCCAGCAAGAGGAACACCATTATTGAGATTGGTTCTTATAAGGTGTGGGTTAAGAAACTTGATGAGAGAGGGTTGCCTTGGGTTAACGATACGAAATCGTCGGTAAAGAGAATTAACCAGAAAGCCGAAGGCGAGGATGTTATGCCTGTGCTTATACTTGGTTATCAACTGAATCAGATAGAGCATATCTCACAGGTTACATTGTCATATATGGAAGGTGACCAGCATCTTTGGGCACCGATAGACCTCGGAGATATGGCTGCAAACAACCAGATTGCGGCGATGACAGTACCATCAACAGAAGAGCCGGTTGTTGGTGTTAAGCCAGGCAAGCAAAGAGGTAAAGAAAAGGCTGCACTATGATTTACGGTAGTAGTATTAGGATTGCAAGGGAAAGCCGTGGGTTTTCTCAGAGTGATTTGTCGAAGCTAATCGGTGTGACACAGGCTACACTATCCAGATTTGAGAAGGGTGTTATTGAAGTTACCCCGGATGCAGTTTCGAAAATAGCCCAAGCATTGAACTATCCGACATCTCTTTTTGAAAGGGATATTCGGTTAGGAGGTAAGTCGAGCCTGTTTTATAGAAAAAGGGCATCGATGACGGTTAAGAATCTGTCTATTCTTGAGAGTAAAATCAGCATATTGAGCAAGAGCATTGACGAAATGATGGAGTCGATAGATATTCCAGAATTGAGGATACCTGCTGTTGAACCTTCGGGGGACAATACCCCTCAAGAAATCGCTTATAAGATCAGGACGTACTTGGGAGTGCCTGCAGGGCCGATTGATAACATAGTCTCATTGCTTGAGAAAAACGGCGTCATAGTGATGTATTTGGACCTTGACGGCATGGATAAGTTCGACGGGTTAACGATGTTTACCACAAATCAGGCTCCTGTGATTTGGATTAATCGTAATACACCGAACGACAGAAAGCGTTTTAATCTTGCGCATGAACTGGGACATCTGGTTATGCATTTGCGTTCGGAAGACCTAGAAAAGTCGGAAGACCAAAAAGAAATCGAGGCGAACCAGTTTGCTGGGGAGTTCTTGATGCCGGCCAGTCAGTGTAAAGAAGACCTCTTTAATTTGAAGTATAAGGACCTGGGCATGAAGAAATACTACTGGAAGGTATCGAAGGCCGCTATTATCTACAGGGCTAAGGAACTGAACTGTATTCCTGAAGAGACTGCCAGGTATCTATATGTAACGCTTGGCAGGAACGGGGAAAGAAAAAAAGAGACGGTGCAAGTGCCTATTGATTCTCCGAAAATAGTTAGGAAGATGTATGACCTGCATGTGACGGAGTTGAATTATTCGGAAGAGGAATTGTCGGACATTACAGGTCTGATGCCGAACGACATTAGGTCGGAGTTGCTTGATGAGGCTGAAGTGATTAAGGTGAGACCGAATAAAATACAGTTGAAGTTTTAACGCCGATTGTAGTGCCTGCAAAAGTAATAGATTTGGTAATGGAAGCTACGAATTACGATAAAGCACGGGAGTTGTGGTACTCATTTCATAATGAAGTGAAGTATCACCATAGATTTTTCCCTTCTCATCCTGTTCTTGACAAACTTGCAGTTTTTGCAGAACAATGCAAATTGACTGTAAGTGCAGGACGAATCTATTATAGAGCCAGAATAATTGATGATAATGCCCTATCGGAGCATATGATTGCCAAATGTTATCGACAGGATTGTACTGAGGAAGAACGGAAATGGTACCATAATAAGAATAATAAGTTCAAAGGGCTATCAAAAGAGGGCTCATACGTGCCACCAAATCCGGATTTGATTAGAGATGGCCGGTCTAATCCGAAATTTATCCGTTATCTGTACATTGCTGAGAGTCCGACAACCGCAGTCTTTGAGGTTCGACCGTTATTGCATAATGCAGTCAATGTGGCAGGAATAGAGGTTAAGGAGCAATTGACAATTTCAAACATCGCGGTTGGAATTGATGTTGATGCGACAAAGGATAATAGTGTAGATGAATGGTTGATGTACTTTATACAAACAGCATTCTCTTTATCAACGAATAATCCAGACGACTATATCGCATCGCAAATTATTGCTGAGTATATAAGGCACTTAGGTTATGATGGGATAAGATATAGTAGCTCTTTGCATAGAGGTGGATATAATTTGACGGTGTTTGATGCGGAGAAGTGTGAGGCTGTGTCCTCAACGGATTTGAGGCTGGATGATATCAAGATGAGTTTGCGGCCGGCAATCGGAGCGGTGGTAATGGATGGGAGATTTGAGTATATCAAGGATAATATCCCTATGAAATGGGATAAGGATAATGGAAAACTGGTTGAGGTTGAGGTGTGATGAAAAAAGAAGAAACGGGAGATTTACTATTACCAGCATATCAGAAATTGTATGCAGCCCTTCAGAGTCTTGAAAGATTCAGCAAAGGGCAGGATCTTTTTGAAAATATAGCTTGTATAGATTCGTTCTTGTCAGAATTTCGCAATGTGACCTTTGTGCTTCAGAAGTCGCTTGCACATACAGAGTATATTTCTGAATATACTATTCTGAGGGATAAGTACTTGAAAAAAGAGGATTGTTCCTGGCTTGTTGAAAAGAGAAACCAAATAACAAAAGAAAAACCTTTTAACCTTGAAAAAACTTTTATTTTGACTCTTTATTTGCCAAATGGGGCAGGTGTATTTCCTACGGATACTTATACTATAGAGGATGAGGAGGATTATTCGTCTATCATTGAGATGGTAAAAAGAGTTATAGAGGGTATACCTTCTATTGAAGTGTTTTTCTCTGTGGAGTTTGTATATAGGGAAATTGGTTCCGAAAGAAACCTTTTTGGAACGATAGATCATGGTATCGATGCTATTATGGCGTTACTTGAGGAGCTAAACAGGACGATTGGAGGGAAGGTTTCTAAAACAAGAGAATTAGTAGTAGAGAAAATCAATGACCTTCATTTTCATAAGGCGCCCAAGGATTTTTGGTTTATCGACGATTATGTTTTTTATCGTAAAAACCATGTTTTTGAGAAAGGAACGAGATGTGAAATGATAATGCCATATAATCCTGAATCCTCATATAAGGTCCTCTGTAACATGGTTGGAATAAAGAATGAGGGTAATTATGTGGAAGAAACGTTTCGTGCATTTGAATTAATGTATATGGCATCATTCTCTATGAAGAAGAATTTGATGACTACTATAATGACTCTGAAAGAAGATGGTACAGTGGCGCTGGTTTCATATGATGCGTCTATTAAGACCACTACATATAGAAAGATTATCGAGATTGCACGTGAAATTAGAAATGGTGCTCCCATTGTAGCTGTATTCCATGTGTGCGAAATGTTATTGTATAATGATCCAGAGGCATACAATCAGGACTATTCTTACAGGTCGCAAGGTGAACATACTGATTTGCTTTCTTTTAATATGGTAACGAAAGGTGGAGCGGCTAATTTTTGTATAAATAGTGAGGCGTTATTGGATGGCAAAGAGGATTGCTTGTTTCCAACATTGACAAAGGTGGATACTGCTGTTTCTTTATCTTTTATGAATCCACTGGTAGAAGCTTTTGAGAGTGTATAAAGAGGTGGAACAGATAATTGAAAAGAAGAAATGACACAGGATGAGAGATGGATGAAACGGTATGAGGAGGTGATGGTTTTTATCAAGAGCTATCATCGGAATCCATCGCGTCATAGGATCGAGGAACATGATATGCGGAACTGGGTTAAGGCGAATAGGAAGAGGATGAATGCTAGTCAGTTGAAAGAGTCAAGGCTAGGGATGTTTAAAGAACTGCTGGCGTTATCGGAACAATATAGACGCAAGAACCAGTATGAATAGAATAGGGGAAAAGTCAGCCGTGGGCTGGCTTTTCTTGGTTTATTTGCAATGGGTTTGAAGAATAAAACGAAGATTTTTGGTGAGAGGGGTGGAATATTGGAGAAGAATTTGTATATTTGCAGTGAAATTATTTAGATGCATTTGATTATGAAATATGCGTATATAGATGAATATGGAGCCTATGGTTTAGTTCTCAGATCTGGGATGCACAGCACACTATATGGATACCCTTCTTGACATAGCGAAAGGGTATAGGGATAATCAGAAAGACGATTTTCTGGCCATTTCTGTTATTCAGACATGTATAGATGTTGTTCC
>OCVV011349114.1_pt1 | contig 17228 bp, 10 predicted proteins | sample 1539721 | NCBI WGS metagenome assembly OCVV01 (sample SAMN02144230, study PRJEB22623) | gut metagenome | biome: sheep rumen | host: Ovis aries | place: New Zealand | reverse complement strand
ATGTTATTGCACACCAGGTCGATCAGCTCGTTCAAAGACTGTTTGCGGCCCCGTTTCAGGCTATGCTGGACGATAAAGCCTTCCTTATTGCCGCACAGGATCGGCTTGACCCGCAGCAGGTTGCCGGCCAGGGCTACGCCGGCGTGCAGGCGGCCGGTACGGGACAGATATTTGAGGTTGTCCACTGTGAAGACACCGTTCATACTGTGGGCTGTTTCCGCAAGGACATCCGCGATTTCAGAAAGAGGCAGACCCTTTTCACGGAATTCATAGGCGTAGATCGCCAGGATTCCCTGAGCCAGGGAGGCGTTCAGGGAATCGATCAGATAAATCTGACGTTCCGGATATTCCTCTCGCAGTTCCTCTGCAGCGATTCTGGCGGCGTTGTAGGTGCCGCTGATATTGCTGCTCAGAGAGATATACAGGATATCTTTGCCTTCTTTGAGGAAAGGCTCGAAATAATCCTGAAATTCTCCGCTGTTGATCAGGGAAGTCTTGACGGTGGCACCAGCCCGGATCGCGTCATAGTACTCCTTGCCCATGGCACGTTCTTCCTCCTGGGAAAGACCGGGGATAAAACCGGGAACTTCCCGGCCGTCCACAAGGTTCATAAAAACCAATACATGAATGCCGTATTTCTCCACGACATCAGCGGGAAGATTAGCGGCAGAATCTACTAAAATTTCAAACATAAGCTCCTCGTTCTCTGAAAACGTTCTGAAACAGGATTGTTTAATAGTGTGCTTTTTTAAACATATTTTTAAACATGTTTTAAAAATATGTTTAAAAATATGTTTTTGAAACGAAATTTTCTACATTTAATACCATAGCATTTCTTCCCCTGTAACTCAATATTTCCAATCATTTTCCTGCCCACCCCCCGTCCGGCAGAAGTACGGTCTTAACTTGCAAAGAAAAAATGAAAACGATATCTTATATTTATGGGTTCGAAGCAGAAAGGAGAGACTTCGTATGGATCAGAAAGTTCATATACTGGCGCTGCAGAAGAAAACATATGCGTCCCCGCGGGAAAATATGGATGCGGTAAGAGATATGCTGGACCAATATCAGGGAGAAATGCCTGATTTCCTTCTTCTGCCGGAAATATTCACCTGTCCCTATGACAACAGTCAGTTTCCTCTGTTCGCGCAGAAGGATGGAGACAGCGTATACTGCTTCCTCTCAAAGCTGGCCCGGACGAATCATTTTTATGTGATCGGCGGTTCGGTTCCCGAAAGAGATGAAGAGGGGAAAATCTACAATACTTCCTACGTATTTGACCGGGAAGGTGAGCTGATCGGAAAGCACCGTAAAGTGCATCTTTTTGATATCGATGTACCGGGCGGTCAGTATTTCAAAGAATCGGACGTACTGTCGCCGGGAAAGGCAATGACGGTCTTTGATACGGAATACGGCAGAATGGGGGTCTGTATCTGTTTTGATATCCGTTTTCCGGATCTGTTCCAGCAGATGCGGCGGGCAGGTGTCAGGATGGTATTTGTACCGGCGGCCTTTAACATGACCACAGGTCCCGCCCACTGGCAGACCCTGTTCCGCAGCCGGGCCCTGGACCAGCAGATCTTTATGGCCGGCTGCTCACCGGCAAGGGATGAGACAGCGTCCTATATCGCCTACGGGCACAGCATCGTAACGGATCCCTGGGGCAGAATTCTGCGGGAGTTGGATGAAAAAGAAGGAATTCTGGATATAGAATTAGACCTGGGCGAGACGGACAGGATCCGGACGCAGATCCCGCTCGGACAGTGAGAAAGAAAATGAACGCTTCAAAATACATCAAGGGGAGGAAGAAAGATGCCGATCGGTGTAATCATCAACGTGTGCGCAGTCATCACAGGCGGTTTGCTGGGAGGCGCGGTCGGAAAGTTTTTATCGGCGGATTTTAAGATGAACCTGAATATGATCTTCGCCTGTACTTTGGGCGTAGTCGTTTCCCTGATCGCCGTTCCCCAGTTCCTGATCTTCATGCTGCTTTTCGTACTGGCGAAAGTGATTTTCCCGCTGACAACGCCGGTGATGATCAATGATTTTAAAGCAGCCGGCGGCGTACTTCTGCTGGCAACCGGCTTCCGTATGCTCAAGCTCAGGAATTTTCCGGTCGCGGATATGATTCCGGCCATGATCCTGATCATGCCGGTCAGCTGGTTCTGGGTCAACTATATACTGCCGCTGGTCAGTTGAGCTGTGAGAGGCCGCCATCCGTTGTTTCTCATACAGCATATTTATGACGAAAGGAAAAAGCGTCCCGGTTTCAGACGGATTGGTCTGTAACCGGGACGCTTTTGTCCTTCAATCACGTATGTAAGTATAAAATGTCACAGGACTGCCGGAAAACTGTGCCGGATGTTCTTCATTCCGTCAGCACCTTGAAACCGCCCCAGTAGCGGAAGGCCGCCCGGGCCATGATCTGGCTGCTGTGAACAAAGCTGTATTTTTCTTCGCCTTCCTCTATTGATGAGACAAGACCCATTTCCAGTGCTTTTTTAGGCCAGTACCTGGAATCCGCGGAATTGTTGCGGTTGTCGCCGAGTACCAGCCAGCAGTCCTTCGGGATGGTGTAGGAAAAGCCGGTGTTTTCGACAAGCCATTCCTCTTTCAGGTAGGGCTCGTCCAGGGGTGTTTCCGAGTCATTGATATAGATTTTGCCGTCTTCGATCCTGACAGTTTCACCCGGCAGGCCGATGACCCGTTTTATATAAATGATCTTTTCATCCAGAGGGTAATGGAAGATCACGATATCCCCCCGTTCCGGCTCGGAGAACCAGTAGGTGAAACGGGTGCCGATCAGGCGGTTGCCGGGCATGATGGTATTCTCCATGGAACTGGAAGGCACCTGGGCATTGACGATAATAAAGTTGTTGATGAACAGGACTGCTGCGATTACGAAGGCCAGTGACTTCAGCCAGCTGATGACCTCTTTCCGCAGGTCAAATTCCTCTTCACTGTTGTCGCTGTCGTCCTTTTCATCGGAAGAAGATTCTTCAGAAGAAGTATTATCCAAAGAAGATCCATCTGAAGAAGTATTATCCGGAGCAGATCCTTCTGTAGAAGTATGATCCGAAGAAGCATCCCCGGAAGAAGCATGATCCGGAGAAGCATCCCCTGAAGGAGCATGATCCGGCACCGCAGTTTCAGCGCTGCCTTCGCCATCCACCAGCGGCATGCTGTTTTCCGTATTGGTATGTTCTGTATTGATCCGGTCAGAAATCCGGCTGTTATCTTCAATCATTTGGCTGACCTCAAGTTCATTATGCTGCAGGAACCTTTATATTATAAATGGAAGAATTGCATTTTAGAATACCTGAATAAGAAAATCAATTACAAAATCAATTACAAACATTACAAATCGTCTGCATCTCATAAAAAAGTTAAGCGCTGCAGGCTGTCAGTAGCGTATAATGGAGATACAGATATCCTGCGGGGTTCCCGGGGCGGGGACGGCCGCGTTTCCGATTTATAAAAAGGGGGAGATTATGGATAAGAACAGGCCTGTGGGCAGACAGAAAAAAGTAACAGGAGGAGGCGGCGGAGTCTACAGACGCGGTAAATCCGGTGCCGGTCAGGTCGGCGGCGGTATACCCGGCGGCGGAGGCCGTGGTTCCGGCGGACAGAGAGGACCGGGCGGCATGAACCCGCTGATGATGATCATTGCCCTGATCGTCGTCCTGCTGGGCGGCGGGGGCGGAGCCATGTCTCTGCTGAACGGCGGATCGTCCTCGGGCAGCTCTTCTTCTTATTCCGGCTATGATAATTATCATGAAATGATTTCATCCGGTGACAATGGGGGACAGAGCGGCGGCTGGACCTCTTCCAATGCCAATACCGGCAAACTGAATATGGAAGTGGCGGAAGGCGCCAGGGACAAGTTCACCCAGCTGAAGGGAAACGGCCAGGATGAGGTCAATATCATGGTCTATCTGTGCGGCACCGATCTGGAGTCCAGAAGCGCCATGGCGACCAGGGATCTGCAGGAGATGCTGAAGGCCAAACTTTCCGACAAGGTCCACATCCTGATCTATACCGGCGGCTGCAGGAAATGGCAGAATAACGCCATCTCATCTTCCAAAAATGAGATTTATGAGATATCCACCCAGGGTCTTTCCAGGCTGGAAAATGATATGGGCGCCAAACCCATGACGGACGCCGAGACATTGTCCGGTTTTATTAAATACGGACATGCCAAATATAAAAACGCCAGCCGCAACATCCTGATCTTCTGGGATCATGGCGGTGGTTCTGTGTCCGGCTACGGCTATGATGAGAAATATCCCAGGTCAGGCTCCATGTCCCTGGCAGGCATTCAGAAAGCCCTGGAAGCCAATAAAGATGTTACATTTGATTTTATCGGCTTTGACGCGTGCCTTATGGCGACAGCTGAGAATGCCCTTATGCTCAGCAAATACGCGGACTATATGCTGGCGTCCGAAGAGACCGAACCGGGCATCGGCTGGTATTATACCAACTGGCTGTCCCAGCTGTCTGCCAATACGTCCATCAGTACGCCGGAGCTGTCTAAGATAATCATTGACGATTTTGTCAGCACCTGTGCTTCCCAGTGCAGAGGACAGGGAACGACCCTGTCGGTGGTGGATCTGGCAGAACTGAGCCAGACCCTGCCCCAGCCTTTCAAGGCTTTTTCCGAGAAAACACAGGAACTGATCAAAGAGGATAATTATAAGGCGGTATCCAATGCCCGGATCAGCACCCGGGAATTCGCCACTTCTTCCAGAATCGATCAGATAGATCTGGTCCACTTTGCCCAGAACCTGGGGACCAAAGAAGGCAAAGAACTGGCGGAAGCCGTAAACAGCGCGGTCAAATACAACCGGACATCGACCACGATGACCAATGCCTACGGACTTTCCGTTTACTTCCCTTACAGAAAGACCGGCAGCATGGTCACTTCGGCCACGGATACCTATGAGCAGATCGGACTGGATGAGTCCTATTCGGCCTGCATCAAAGAGTTTGCCGGCCTGCAGGCATCCGGCCAGGTCACATCCGGCGGTACCGGCAGCCCCTTTGGCTCCCTGTTCGGCGATATGCCCACCGAGAGTTCCCATATGAGTTCCGATGACATTACGACGCTGCTGAATGCCTTCCTGGGCGGTGACAGCTCTTCTGTCAGCGGCATGTCTCCCTCGAATTACGGCTTCTTTACCGGCAGGTCTTTGAGCCTTGAGGATACGGCTGCCTATATCGAAGGCAACCAGTTCGATACCCAGTATCTTTTCTGGACGGAAAAAGACGGACAGTACGTTCTGACCATGCCGGAGGATCAGTGGGATCTGATTCAGGAGCTGGATCTGTGTATGTTCTACGATGACGGGGAAGGCTACATGGACCTGGGCAAGGACAATGTCTATGACTTCAATGAAGACGGGGACCTGATCGGTGCCACGGACAATACCTGGGTATACATTAACGATCATCCGGTCGCGTATTACAGGACTTCTTCCGTCAGAGAAGGTGACAATTTCTGCATCACCGGTTTCGTACCGGCTTTCCTGAACGGAGAAGAAGTCAGACTGATCGTCATATTTGACAATGAGAATCCGGATGGCTATGTTGCCGGCGCCCGGAAAGTATACGCGGAGGATGAAACGGATACAGAAGCCAAAGGACTGGAAGAGATCAAAGACGGCGATAAGCTTGATTTTACCTGTGACTACTATACCTATGACCGCGAGTTCGAGGCCAACTACTTTATGGGCAATCCCATGACCGTATCGGGTGAGCTGACCATATCCAATAAGCCTTTAGGCGGCAAAGTAATGGCCTGCTATCGTCTGACAGATATTTACGGTACGGAACACTATACAGAAATGATCCCTGAATAATAGCGGGTCATCCAGTTGACAGCGCTCTGCCGCGGAGGCAGCGGCTGCGCTGCCGTAGGAATACAAATACGCTGACAAACAGCCGCCGGAAGGACATGGGATCCTGCCGGCGGCTGTCTGCGCCATGCGGTTCCGGCTGCCGGACAGAGGAAGCGTCCGGATACGGCGGCCCCGGTCTGCTGCGCTGTCTGCTCCATGCCCGCTTCTGCCGCAAAGGGACGTTGATTCAATATCCCGAATCAGTTACAATAAAAAGATAGTATACTATCCCGTAAAGATACGGATACCGGTTCTATGTACCGGTCTTATGAAGGAGGAGAACCTGCTTGAATAACACAGATAAGGGCGCCAGGCCTTCCGCAGTCAAACGATTCATCTTCAGCCTGTTGACGGCATTGTTCGCTGCTCTATGCACGATAGCCTTTTACAGGCTTTTTCATTACGCTCCTTTCGGCAGCAATTCCCTGGCTTCCGCGGACGCGAATATCCAGTATCTGGACTTCTATGCTTACCTGAAGGACTGCATGAACGGAGACAACAGTCTCTGGTATTCTTTCAGTTCTTCCCTGGGCCAGTCCAACATCGCCCTGTTCGCCTATTATCTGGCTTCTCCCGTCAACCTGCTCCTCCTGTTTGTGCAGAAGACGCAGATCGAAAGCTTTTTTGATATCGCTGTGGCCATCAAGCTGGGGCTGGCGGCCGGCACCGCTTCCTGGTTCCTGCAGACCCGTTTCCGGGGCAGGCTCGCCCGCCATTATACCTTTATGCTGTCTCTGGCCTATGCCTGGATGAATTATTCTTTCCTTCAGGCCAGCAACCTTATGTGGCTGGATGGCGTTTATATGCTGCCGCTGATCCTGCTGGGGGTCTGGTACTGCCTGGAAGAGGGCAGGATCTTCCTGCTGAGCCTTTCAGTGGGTATTTCCATCCTGTTCAACTGGTACACAGCCGGCATCAGCTGTCTGTTCGCCATCATGTGGTTCGTTTTTGAAGCGGCCCTGCTGCTGGATGAAGGGATCATCCGTTTCCGCCAGGCTGCGGCCAGGCTGTTCCTGTATATCTGGAGCATGGCCATTGGAGTCCTGATCGGTTCTGTCCTTTTTCTGCCGACCATCCTGCTCTTCTTCGGCGGCAGCGGCACGGTAGGGTCCGGAGACCAGCAGCTGTTCCTGAGCCAGTTCTACGCCAATCTGTTCACGGCAGTGGAAGGCTATACCCTCGGGGCGGCCAGCGACCAGGGCAGGATTTCCCTTTACTGCGGATCCATGGCCATCATAGGCGCTGTCTGCTTCTTTATTTCCAGGCGTACCTCAGTCCGCCGCAGGCTGATCGCGGGCCTGATGTCCCTGAGCTTTTTCCTGTGCTGTTATTACCGGCCCCTGAGCTCGGTCTTTTCCCTCTTTAAGCGGGCGGACAGTTACTGGTACCGTTATGCCTATACCGGCACTTTCCTGCTCATTTTCCTGGCGGCTGTCTTTTTTGCCCGGACCGGACAGGAGGAAGACGAAGAGGATACAGGCGTACTGGTCCTCAAGGCCGGCTGGGGATTCGGCTTTTTCCTGATGCTCTGCAACTTCATTGAGAACCGGCAGAACTACAAGATGCTGTATTTTACCATGCTGCTGGCCATTGCCTGCTCCATGTTCCTCTATCTGTACTTCAGGAACAGGGAAAGAAAACTCGTTTCTTTCATCGCCATGGGTCTGTGCCTGCTGCTGACAGTGGCGGAGCTTTCTTTTGACGCCAAAGTGGTCATGTTCAACATGCAGTCCACCATGGCAGGGGACTATCCCGGTTATGTGGAGGCCCAGACGGCCCAGATCCGCGACGTGAAGGCTTATGATGACGGCCTCTACCGGATCTCCCAGACCAGGTGCCGCAGCATCAATAACTATAATACGATGGCGGAATACAATGAGAGCATGGCCTACAACTACTGGTCCGCCGCCAGCTATTCCTCCACCAGAGACCTGATGAACCTGGAGTTCATGGACAGGATCGGCTACCGCAATGAAGAGAACTGTATGTCGATCGTCAATACGTCCGTGCTCCCGGCAGACGCCCTGCTGGGAATCCGCTATGTCCTGTCCGCCGATCCGATTCCCGGCCTTCAGGAAATCAGCGAACTGGAAAGACGCAACGGCAAAAGTGTTTATGAGAATCCCTATGCCCTGCCCATGGCCTTTGTGTATGACGGCGCCGGCGTGAATCCGGAATATGAGGGAAATTCTTTTGAGTACATCAATGCCCTTTACAGCGGCCTGGCGGGACATGAGGTCCGCCTGTTCAGCCCGGTCGAAGCTGAAATGAAGAGGGAGGATGACTATACCATCAGCTGGGAGGTCCATGATATTCCCAAAGGACAGTACCTGTACGGCTGTCTGCCCTGGAAGTCATCGGTCTCCGGCCTTCTGCATGTCAACTATGTATACCAGACCGAATACGCCGGCTGGCTCTCTCCCAGCCTTTTCAGTATTCCTTTCGAAGAAGGCAATACGGCCAGGGTCTGGCTGGAAGCGGCCTATGACGCCAAAGATGAACTGGTCCGCAGTGTCAGGGATGTATCCCTGGAAGACGCGGAGACCTTCCTGACCGAAGAGGAGATGGCTGCGGGAGAGCGTTCCAATACCGGTATATATGTGAAGACCGCCAGGGTCATGGACGAAATGGAAGGTCATTTCTATGCCCTGGATCCGGAAGCCCTGCAGGCGGTCACGGAGGAGCTGCGGGCAGGGGAAGCAGACAAATACAGTATTGAGAACGGACATGTTTCCTGTGTGACCGAGGGCAAAGAGGGGCAGAGCCTGTATCTGGCCGTACCGGCTAATGAAGGATGGGTGATCACCCGCAACGGGCAGACAATCGAGGCGGATACCGTGGGAGACTGGCTGGTCTCCATTCCGCTGACCGACGGCACCAATGAGATTTCCATGCGCTATACCATGCCTGCTTTCCGCAAGGGCGGCCTGCTCAGTCTGGCCGGGCTGGTCCTTTTGCTGATCAGTTCCGTCATTTTGCACATAATCCATCGAAAAAAAACGATAAAGATACCGAATAGGACCTAAATCAAAAAATTGGTTTCAAAAAAAATATTATTTAATGGATTTTTCCGAAAGAGCAGTATATAATCATTGAGGTTAATTTGACGTATGATTGTATACACTTTATCTGGTAAGGAGGAACTTCAATGCCCAAAAGGACAGACATCCACAAAGTGCTGATCATTGGTTCGGGCCCGATCGTAATCGGACAGGCATGTGAATTCGACTATTCCGGGACGCAGGCCTGCAAGGCTCTCCGTTCTCTGGGATATGAGATCGTACTTGTCAACTCAAATCCCGCGACCATCATGACGGATCCTGAGATGGCAGATGTAACATATATCGAACCTCTGAACGTAGACAGACTGGAAAAGATTATCGCCAAGGAGCGCCCCGACGCGCTGCTTCCGAATCTGGGCGGTCAGTCCGGACTGAATCTGAGCGCGGAGCTCAGCAAGGCCGGAATCCTTGATAAATATAATGTGAAAGTCATCGGCGTACAGGTCGATGCCATTGAACGCGGTGAAGACCGTATTGAATTCAAAGAGACAATGGAGAGCATCGGTGTCGCCATGGCCCGCTCCGAAGTCGCTTACAGTGTAGAACAGGCCCTTTCCATCGCGGACGAACTGGGCTACCCGGTCGTCCTTCGTCCCGCCTATACCATGGGCGGCGCCGGCGGCGGTCTGGTCTATAACAGAGACGAGCTCAAGATCGTCTGCGCCCGCGGCCTGCAGGCTTCCCTGGTCGGACAGGTCCTGGTCGAGGAATCCGTCATGGGCTGGGAAGAGCTGGAGCTGGAAGTCGTCCGTGACAAGGACGGCAACATGATCACTGTCTGCTTCATCGAGAATGTAGACCCCATGGGCGTCCACACAGGAGATTCTTTCTGTACCGCCCCCATGCTGACCATCTCCAAGGAGGTCATGGACCGGCTGCAGGAGCAGGCCTACAGGATCGTAGACAAGGTCCAGGTCATTGGCGGCACCAACGTACAGTTTGCCCATGATCCCAAGACCGACCGCATCATCGTAATTGAGATCAATCCCCGTACTTCCAGGTCCTCTGCCCTGGCTTCCAAGGCAACAGGATTCCCGATCGCCCTGGTATCCGCCATGCTGGCCTCCGGCCTGAGCCTGTCCGAGATCCCCTGCGGCAAGTACGGGACACTGGATAAATATGTTCCTGACGGGGATTATGTGGTCGTCAAGTTCGCCCGCTGGGCCTTTGAGAAGTTCAAGGGCGTAGAGGATAAGCTGGGCACCCAGATGCGTGCCGTCGGCGAAGTCATGTCCATCGGCAAGACCTATAAAGAGGCCTTCCAGAAGGCCGTCCGCTCTCTGGAAAAGGACCGTTACGGACTGGGGCATGTCAAGAATTATTATGAAATGCGCAAGCGGGATCTGCTCAAACTCCTGATGACTCCCAGCAGTGAGCGTCATTTTATCATGTATGAAGCCCTGCGCAAGGGTGCGACAGTGGAAGAGATCTACGATCTGACCCACGTCAAGAGATACTTCATCGAGCAGATGAAGGAGCTGGTGGAAGAGGAAGAAGCCATTGTGGCGGCAGGCATCGACGGTCTGACCGACCAGATGCTGACACAGGCCAAGAAAGACGGTTTTGCCGATAAGTATCTGGCCCAGATTCTGGGCGTATCCGAAGATGAGATCCGCGGCAGAAGACTTGGCATCGGCGTTGAGGAAGCATGGCACGGCGTACATGTTTCCGGCACAAAGGACAGTGCTTACTATTACTCCACTTATAACGCGGCAGATGCCAATGAAGTCAGCACCGGCAAGCCCAAGATCATGATCCTGGGCGGCGGTCCCAACCGGATCGGCCAGGGTATCGAGTTCGACTACTGCTGCGTCCACGCGGCCCTGTCCCTGAAGAAGCTGGGCTTTGAGACCATCATTGTCAACTGCAACCCGGAAACCGTTTCCACCGACTATGACACCTCCGACAAGCTTTATTTCGAGCCGCTGACCCTGGAGGATGTCCTGTCGATCTATAACAAGGAGAAGCCTGTAGGCGTCATCGCCCAGTTCGGCGGACAGACCCCTCTGAACCTGGCTTCCGAGCTGGAGAAGAACGGCGTCCGGATTCTGGGCACCTCCCCCGCTGTCATTGACCTGGCAGAGGACCGTGACCAGTTCCGCGGCATGATGGAAAAGCTGGGCATCCCCATGCCCGAGTCAGGCATGGCCACGACAGTGGAAGAAGCCATCGGCATCGCCGAAAAGATCGGCTATCCGGTCATGGTCCGTCCTTCCTATGTCCTGGGCGGCCGCGGCATGGAAGTCGTTTATGACAATGCCCATATGGTCGACTATATGAACGCGGCTGTCGGCGTAACCCCCGACCGTCCCATCCTGATCGACCGTTTCCTGAATAACGCCATGGAATGCGAGGCGGACGCCATCAGCGACGGCACCCACGCTTTCGTACCGGCTGTTATGGAGCATATTGAGCTGGCAGGTATCCATTCCGGTGACTCTGCCTGCATCATTCCTTCCAAACATATTTCCGAAAAGCATCTGGAGACCATCAAGGAGTACACCAGAAAGATCGCGGAAGAGATGCATGTCGTCGGCCTGATGAACATGCAGTACGCCATTGAGAACGATACTGTCTACGTGCTGGAAGCCAATCCCAGAGCGTCCCGTACCGTCCCGCTGGTATCCAAGGTCTGCAACATCCGCATGGTCCCGATCGCTACGGATATCATTACCTCCGAGCTGACCGGCAGGAAATCCCCTGTTCCGGAGCTGAAAGAGCAGCATATCCCTTATTACGGCGTCAAGGAAGCGGTATTCCCCTTCAACATGTTCCAGGAGGTCGACCCGGTTCTGGGACCTGAAATGCGGTCTACCGGTGAAGTCCTGGGCCTGTCCACCACGACCGGTGAAGCCTTCTACAAGGCACAGGAAGCGGCCGGCACCAGACTGCCTCTGGAAGGTTCCGTCCTGATCTCCGTCAACAAGAAGGATAAGCCCCAGGTCGTTGAGCTGGCCAGGAGCTTCCGGGAGGACGGCTTCAAGATCTACGCGACCCGCAATACCTACAAGGCCCTTCAGGAGGAAGGCATTGAGGCTGAGCGTGTGCTGAAGGTCTATGAAGGACGCCCCAATATCCTGGATATGATCACCAACGGCAAGTTCGACGTGATCGTCAATTCTCCTTCCGGAGATGAGAGCGTCCACGATGACAGCTATGTCCGTAAGGCGGCCATCAAGGCAAGGATTCCTTATATGACCACCATTGCCGCAGCCAAAGCCGCGGCGGAAGGCATCCACTACCTGAAAGGCCATGAACAGGGCGAGACCATGTCCCTGCAGGCCCTGCACGCCCAGATCAAGGACAAATGATGAGCATCAATATATAAACAGCTATGAACTATAACAGGATCGGTCTGTCCGGACAGGACAGGCCGGTCCTGTTTTTTGCCGGGAAGTGAACCGGGAAGTCTGACGCCCGGTCCAAAAATGAACCGGGAAGTCTGACGCCCGGTCCAAAAAAAGTGCCGATTTCAGCAATCTGTGTTACAATAGAGCATACGCGGACATTTGTCTCCCGGTTATGGACGGCGGGACAGGGGACTGATTCCTGGAAAGAGTCCGTAGAAAGAAAAGAGGAGTTATAGAAATGAAGGCAATTATCAATCTGTATAACCATTCGAGCCTGATCATCCGGATCCTGATCGGTATGATCATCGGCGCTTCGATCGGCATGATCTACAAGAGCGCCGTGGTCATCCCCCTGTTCGGAACGCTCTTTGTAGGCGCCCTGAAAGCCATTGCTCCCATTCTGGTCTTTGTGCTGGTCGTCAGCGCTCTGGCCCAGGGCAGCGAAAAAATGGACAGCAAGTTCGGCACCGTCATTGCCCTTTACATGCTTTCCACCCTGCTGGCCGCTGTTGTGGCAGTCGTAGGTTCCTTTATCCTGCCTCAGGACATGGTCTTCGCGGAGGAGTATGTGGCCGAATCCGTGCCTCAGGGCGTCGGAGAAGTCCTGATCTCCGTGCTCACCAAGATGGTAGCCAACCCCATCGACGCCATGATCAACGCCAACTATATCGGTATCCTGCTGTGGGCCGTTATCCTTGGTCTTGCACTTAAGAGAATCGCTTCCGATGAGACCAGGAGGATGCTGCAGGACGCTTCCGACGCAGTTTCCCAGGCAGTCCGCTGGATCATTAACCTGGCGCCTTTCGGCATCATGGGCCTGGTCTACAGCACGGTTTCCACCAACGGTCTCGAGATCTTTACCAAATACGGCAGGCTTCTGGCCCTGCTGGTCGGCTGCATGCTGGCGGTAGCCCTGGTCGTCGATCCGCTGATCGCCTTCATTTATCTGAAGAGAAATCCTTATCCCCTGGTATTCCGCTGCCTGCGTGAGAGCGGCATCACCGCTTTCTTCACCAGAAGCTCCGCGGCCAACATCCCCGTCAACATGGCCCTGTGCGAGAAGCTGGGCCTGGACAAGGATATGTATTCCGTATCGATCCCGCTGGGCGCAACCATTAACATGGACGGCGCGGCCATCACCATCACAGTCATGACGCTTTGCGCGGCCCATACACTGGGCATCGCGGTCGACGTACCTTCCGCAATCCTGCTGTCTGTTATGGCGACCCTGGCAGCCTGCGGCGCGTCCGGCGTTGCCGGCGGCTCCCTCCTGCTGATCCCCATGGCCTGCTCCCTGTTCGGTATCCCCAATGAGATCGCCATGCAGGTCGTCGGCGTCGGCTTCATCATCGGCGTCGTGCAGGACTCTGTGGAAACCATGATCAACTCCTCCGGCGACGTTATGTTCGCGGCTACTGCCGAGTACCATCAGTGGATCAAAGAGGGCAGAGCGGATGAGCTTCCCACATGGCTGGGCGGTAAGAAGAAACTGGAAATCTGATTCCGGAGCATGAAAGAAACACTTTAAATAAATCGGCGGACAGACCGGCTGACAAGAGCGGAGCTGTCCGCCGTTTTTGTATAGTCCGGCTGTCATTCAGCAAAAAGAACGAAAAATCTCCGGAAAAATGGAAAAATTGCCCAATGCGGTTATGGCCTTACACAAATTTATGGAAGTTTAGGCCAATGGTACAAGCTATTTATTCATGTTAGAATGTGTAAGGAATACCAGAATTTGAAAGAAACTGAATCCGACGTTGAATAAGCAAAGGAAAGGCAGGACTGGAATATGAGTATCCTTGAAAAAGAACTGAGAGAGAACAGCTATCCCGGCAGAGGCATTGTCATCGGCCGTTCCGCAGACGGCAGCAAAGCGATCACAGCCTATTTTATCATGGGCCGCAGCAGCAACAGCCGTAACCGCGTCTTCGTTACAGAGGGTGAAGGCATCCGTACCGAAGCATTTGATCCTTCCAAAATGGAAGACCCCAGCCTGATCATCTACGCCCCCGTCAGAGTCCTTGGCAACAAGACCATCGTGACCAACGGCGACCAGACCGATACCATCTATGAAGGCATGGATAAGCAGATGACCTTCGAGCAGTCCCTGCGCGGCAGAGAGTTCGAGCCCGACGGCCCTAACTATACCCCCCGCATTTCCGGCATCCTGCATATTGAGAACGGCAGATACAGCTATGCCATGTCCATCCTGAAGAGCGATCAGGGCGATCCTTCCGCCTGCCTGCGCTATACCTTCGCTTTTGAGAATCCGCTGGCCGGCAAGGGCAGATTCATCCACACCTATGACGGCGACGGCAATCCCCTGCCCAGCTTCACAGGCGAGCCTACGGTAGTTGATTTCGACCAGGAATTCACAGCGGACATCGATACCTTCACAGACCGCGTCTGGGACGCTCTGAATGAGGACAATAAAGTCTCCCTGTTCGTCCGCTTCATCAATATCGCAGACGGCACTTACGAGACCAGGATCGTCAACAAGAACCAGTAAGGTGATCATCAATAAAAGCAGCCGGTCCAAACGGCCAAAAAGAAAGAGGTAAAATGAAAGAATTACAGCTTAAATACGGATGCAACCCCAATCAGAAGCCTTCCCGCATCTACATGGAAGACGGTTCCGAACTTCCCATCGAGGTCCTCAATGGCAGACCCGGTTATATCAACCTGCTGGATGCCCTGAACGGATGGCAGCTGGTCAAAGAACTGAAGGCAGCCACAGGCATGCCTGCAGCGACTTCCTTTAAGCATGTTTCTCCCGCGGGCGCAGCCATCGGCCTGCCCCTGACAGATGTGGAAGCCAAGATCTACTGGGTAGAGGACAAAGGTCCCCTGACTCCCATCGCCAGTGCCTATGCCAGAGCAAGAGGCGCCGACAGAATGTCTTCTTTCGGTGATTTCATTTCCCTGTCCGATACCTGTGACGCCTGTACAGCAAGCCTGATTTCCAGAGAGGTCTCCGACGGTATCATCGCTCCCGATTATACCGAGGAAGCTCTTGAGATTCTCAGCAGGAAGAAAAAAGGCGGCTACTGCGTCCTCAAGATCGATCCCGCTTTTGTACCTGCGGCGGTCGAGAAGAAACAGGTCTTCGGCATCACCTTTGAACAGGGCCGTAACGAGCTGGTCGTAGACGACGCCCTGTTTGCCAACATCGTGACCGATAATAAAGAGCTGCCCAAGGCGGCAAGAGATGATCTGGCTATTGCCCTGATCACTCTGAAATATACCCAGTCCAACTCTGTATGCTATGTCAAAGGCGGCCAGGCCATCGGCATCGGCGCCGGCCAGCAGTCCAGGATCCACTGCACCAGACTGGCAGGCAGCAAGGCCGACAACTGGTATCTGCGTCAGTCTCCCCAGGTCCTGGGCCTGCCCTTCAAGAAGGGAATCCGCAGAGCGGACAGAGACAACGCTATCGACCTTTACATCGGTGAGGACTACATGGATGTACTGGCAGACGGCAAGTGGGAAGCCCTCTTTACCGAGAAGCCCCCTGTCTTCACAGCGGAAGAGAAGCGCGCATGGCTGGACGGCAACACCGACGTGGCCCTGGGCTCCGACGCCTTCTTCCCCTTCGGTGACAACATCGAAAGAGCTTTCCGCAGCGGCGTTAAATATGTAGCGCAGCCCGGCGGCAGCGTCAGAGATGACAACGTCATCGAAGCCTGCAACAACCATGACATGGTCATGTGCTTCACCGGCATCCGTCTTTTCCATCATTGATGGCCTGATGGCATTGGTGGCCTGATGGCATTGATGTCCTGATGGCATTGATGACCTGATGGCCTGCTTGCGGAGAGCATCCTGCGGATGCGCAATATCCGATACCAACGATCTATACAGGTAAGAATTCTGCCCGTCCCGGCCTCTGTGCCGGGACGGGTTTTGTGCTGTATGGCAGAGATGGTTGTAAAAAAGCCGGACAGAACAGGAATTACGGATGCGGTATATGGTATGATAGCGGGAGAATCTGACAGAAGACCGGAAGCGGATAAAAAAACACAGAAAGAGACGCGGACATCATGCAGAGCAAAACACAGAAGGAACAACAGAAGGAAAAACAGAAAGAGAAACAGAAAGAAAAGCAGAAAGAGAACCTGCGGCTGACCCATACCTTCGGCCCCTGGTATGATGAGAATTCCAGATATTTGTTTCTGGGCAGCTTTCCGTCCGTCAAATCCAGGGAGGAAGGCTTTTTCTACGGCCATCCCCGCAACCGCTTCTGGAAAGTGATCGCGGCCGTATTTGAGGATGACGCGCCGGAAACCATAGAGGAAAAGAAAGCCTTTCTGACCCGGAACCATATAGCCCTGTATGACGTGATCGAGAGCTGTACCATTCACGGTTCCAGCGACAGCTCCATCCGGGAAGCCGAGGTCACGGATCTCAGACCGATTCTGGAAACCGGCCGTATCGAAGACCGGATTTTTGTCAACGGGAATAAAGCCTATGAGCTGTATTGTAAATACACGCTGCCTGCTACCGGGATTCCTGCCGTCAAACTGCCTTCCACCAGTCCGGCCAACGCGGCCTGGTCACTGGAGAGGTTGACAAAGACCTGGCGGGAGACGGTCCGCGGATCTGATTAAGCTGTCGGGTTTCAGTGGCGATGAATGCTTTCACATATCTTCCGGATCTGTAAGTGAAATATCTGCAAGTGAAGTATCTAAAAGTAAGGTATCGGAAACACAGCTGAAATATTGGAATCATAGCTGAAGTATCGGTTATTAATTCATACAGCAGGAAAGGAGGAAGGTTCTCTGTGACTGCGCTATGTATCATCATGGGAGGCGCCTGCCTCCTGTATTATCTGATCATGTTCTTCTATATTGGCAGGATCGGTGATTTTGCCTGGTTCTGGCTGCTGAACGCGGCTGTTTTTCTGTCAGCAGCCTGGCTGC
>OCVV012830146.1_pt1 | contig 17230 bp, 11 predicted proteins | sample 1539721 | NCBI WGS metagenome assembly OCVV01 (sample SAMN02144230, study PRJEB22623) | gut metagenome | biome: sheep rumen | host: Ovis aries | place: New Zealand | reverse complement strand
GTATGCACCGAAAGAAAACGAAAAGATGGCAAAACGTCAACCCCACACTTTAAGTATAACATTACGGTGGTAATTTATAGAACCCACCTTTATATATTTGTATATGAAATGTCCTTCAAACTGCAAAGTTACTAAAAAAAAATAATTCACTGCATCTTTTACCAGAAAAAACATAATAGGAAATTTATACGCAATATCAATTTAGTCCAATTTTGTTTACTGCCTTACCCTAGTTTTCCTTGCGATATTCAGGAAAACTTTCCCGTCGGTTTCGTACAGCGCAATCTTCGTGCAGACATAACTTACTGATACTCAGCATAGGCATCTTCGGCAAAACAAAAAAGTGATAGCTTTTACGCGGTAAAAGCTATCACTTTGCGTTGTCAAAACTATCACTTCACGGTCTGAAACCATAGCTTTGACACTCAAAAAACTGTCAAATCATTCCAAGGGGTACCTCCATGTGTCAATAAAAGTATGAGAAACTCCCCTCAGAAGTCTCTTCTGTCTTCTGGTTTGCGTTTTTCCGTCAGGCTTTTTTAAAGAACTTGATGACAAAAACGTCCTGTCCGACAGTGCCTATGTCTGTTGAAATATGAGAGGGGCACATACTTTTTTCGGGGGCTAGTCCTCATCATCGTCACCTACGGAGATGACGCTCCTTTCTTTGAAGTCATTTACTTTGTATTCCTCCCCGCTGGCCGCCAGTATGGCGGTTTTAGTATTGATGCGCACGAAGCGCGCGAAGGGGCTTGTGTATATCTTTTTCATCATTTTATAAGTGTTGTTCCGAGTTTGATGTCAATTGTGTTGGTTGAGCTTTCTAACCAGTCGTTTGTGTCAAGTGGTATAATGGCAGTTGACTGTGTCTGACCTGCAAAAGCGTATGTCACCTCCAGATATACGCCCGACGTGCCGTCTTTCGCGCGCTGCTGCGGTATCATGAACAGATAGTTGCTGCTGAGGGGCTGAGAAGTGGTGCTTACGGTGATGTCGGCATCGTTCAGCGTGTAATAGTTCAGCTCACTTAGCTCCTGCCAGCCTGTGGCGAAGTAGTATTTACCCTTACTATATACGTTGTGCAGTACTATGCTGCTAATCTTCAGCGGTGTGTTGCCGAGCTGCGCCTTCAGCGTGTTGGTCATGCAAACGTTGAACTCTACGGCTGCGCAGGCATGGTCGAAGGTTAATGATACCTTTCCGTTCCTTTCGCTGTACGCCACGTTGTTGGTGGCCACAAGCAGGTCGTGCTGTGTCGAGGCATTCTCTGGAACGGTGTAGCTTACGTATGGGTTGCCGCCGTTGTAGTAGTATGTGCCGCCAGTGTAGGCATAGAACGGTACGACGTCATTATTCCCTGCAGCTGACGGCCATGAGTTTGGAGATATAGTCCATGTATCACCAGACTTGGTTATCGTGTATGCGGATACAGTTCCGCTATACACACCGCTCATAGAGAATTTGCTGAGTGTCTGGGTAGTAGTGATGGCAGCACGTGTCATGCCTACCTCTACGCTGATGGGGCGTTGTGAGGCGGCTGGTACCACGTTGTCATCATCTGACGAACAGGCTACGAGCAGTCCTGCTGTCAGAACAAGTGTCATGAGTGTTTGTTTGTTGTTCATCTGTTTTTTTTATTGTAATTATGATTAAAGTTTTTTTTTTACAAAACGATACGTCTGCTGTTTCTTCTGTCTCCAGACTCTTATATTTCTATTTCAACAATCTCTATGCCAGCAGTCAGTGTGAGCGACTGCCTTACGGTGTATATGCCGCCACGGCTCTTGCTGTAGTAGCGTAACTGCGCCTGTTCGCCATTCTGCTGGTGGAAGACGTTGAAGTCGGTGCCTGGTCGTCCCACGCCACGGCACTCGCCGCCCACGAACACACCCACTATATCGTCATCGCTGTCAACGGTCATGCCGTCGCTGCTCTTGGGTGTCACGTTCAGTACTGTCTGGCGGGCATACTTCGTCGTACCGCTCATGATGTCGAGCACCACGTCATTCTCCGTACCAAAGTTTGTTTCGTTAATGAACATATTCTCTCCTCTGAGCCAGAACTCCTGCTTCAGTCCGCCGCTGTAGTAGCACAGGGCGAACTCCTCCGGGGCGCTTGTATTCTCGCCATAGATGTTGAGCACGAAATAAACCGTCTGAAGGTCGCCAGAACGTTGTGACAGCGCACGACATTCGCCGCCGATAAATACAGCCATCACGTCGTCGTCGGTAGAATAGGGTACGAGTTCGTCCTGCAAGCGCAACATGACAATCATCTTATTCTCATATAGCGACGGTACGGGTGGCTGCCACTGCGGTTGCTCTTGGTTGCTCTGCATATTGACCTCCCACTCTGGGGCGGCGGCTGTCTCAAAGGTCGTGTTGCTGCTGCCGCTGCCGCCCGTCACATCATCGTCGCTCGACGAGCAGCCCCACACCATGGTGAGGGCTGCTGCGAGCATAAGGCATTTTATTGTATTTCTCATTTTACTACTTGTTTTTTACCATTATGTATATATATACCACTCTTCTGCGGCTTGCCGCTGAGCTTGTAGCCCTGCAGCGTGTACCAGTTGCCGTCGCTGAAGTTGCCCTTGGTGAAGCGGATGACGGTAGGCTCGGCAGGCGTGCCGCTGAGAGCATTGTTCTCATAGCCCATCACCTCGGCAGTGGTGCCTATCAGTTCACCGTCGCGCTCGATGGCAAATGACAGTCCTGCCTTTGCCTCGCCTGCTATGGTGAGGAAGAAGAGCGGCTGGGCATTCTCCGTGTCAGAGCAGCTGAGTGCTGTGCACTCGCCTCGCAGTTCGCCGTTGCTGAAGGCCAGCAGTCTGTCATCCTCCTGCAGTTCTATGCCTTCGGCAGTGGCAACCATCGTCATGTTGTCGGCGAAGTTTGCTCGCTTTGCGGCGGCAGATGTGACGGTGCGCTCGAAGAATGTGCTGCCCGGTTCATAGTAAGGATAGAAGAACTTCATCTCCCCCTCGGATTTGCGGTAGAGCATATAGCCCTCGCCAGGCTTCATGTATTGCAGCGAGCCCGACCAGTAGCCTCCGCCCACCGACTCCTCGGTATATACTGCAAACTCCTCGCGGCTCTTTACAACGTCGCCGTCGCTGGCGGCATAGTCAGCCAGTGCAGTGGTGACAGGCAGGTTCACCATCGGCGTGTAGCCAATGTTGTTCCATCCCTGATTTACCGTTATCTTGCGCTGACTCTCGTCCTTCAGCGGGTAGCCCTTGATATCCACCGTAATATTGTTCTTCACATATACGCGGTAGCTGCGCTGCGGCGTGATGCTGTAGCCTTCCTTAGGCTTGTTGTTAGCCACCCAGGTGTTCAGGCTCGACTTATACACCAGTGTGAAGTCCTCTGTGTCGTCGGTCACGATGTCGCCGTCCTCCCACTGATACTGGTTGAGCATTGATACCACGTTGCGATAGATGTTGTTGTCAACATTCAGCGAAATCCAGTTCCATCCAGGATTCAGACTCAGTTCCTGATAATACTGCGAACCGGCGGTCATCATCACAGGATCGTTCACCGAGCCTACTATCGTGCTGTGATTGAACTTTACCTTCCTGTCGGTCTCCAGCAGCAGTATCTGCCCTGTCTCCTCGTGCCACAACTTGAAGGTCAGGTCGATGTCGCCAAGGTTTACCTCGTTGTTGAACAGTGTCATGAAGAGCTGGCTCTTCGCCGTTGTAGCGTTGTACCTGATGTTGGCCACGCCCATACAGCGTCCCATGGCATCAAAGGCAGCCACCACATCGTCAGGGTCGGTCACGATGGCATCGTTTATCCTTACCTGTCCTACGAGGTTCATGGAGAAGTGCTTCATGTCTTCTGACACTTTCCAGTCAGGCTTCGATCCTTCCTTACGTATGGTCAGTGCGAGCGGCTCTGCCAGTCCGTCCTCGTCAGTCAGGTAGATTATCTCATCGTAGGTGCCTACGTTCAGGTCCTTGCTCACAGTGAACTGCAGTGTCAGTTCAGACTTGGCATCTATGATGTCCGTCTGGCGGTCCACCGTCATCCAGCGTGGCAGGTTGTCGATGGTGTAGGTGTGGCTGGCTCCGCTGTTGTTTTGAATCTTGACGCTGAATGTCTCGTCACTTTCCGTTACGTCAGCATCGAGTACCTGTTGCAGGCTTCTGCATTCCCAACGCAGCGGGTTGCGGTCCATGAAGAACTCCATTGTCACCGGCGATGCCATGTAGTTGCCGTTCAGGTCAGGAATGTCGGTGACGGTCACGTAGAGGTTGCGCTTGTTGATGCGGCTGTTCAGCTCGTCTATGTTCACCAGCAGCTGGTTGTCGCGGCCTACGAAACTGAAGTTCAGGTTGCGTAGGTCTTGGTTAGACTGCACCGGTGCACCGTATGCCTGGTCTATGTGCTGCATGACGTATGCCACAGGTTCCACGAACACACTGTCATGTTCTTCCGTAGGATTACCATCCATATCCAGTTTGATGAGTTGGTTCAGCGCATAGGGGCGCAGCTCGAGATTGTTGTTCTGCTGGCGTTCCTGACGGGTGAAGCCCATATATACGAGCAGTCCCTTCTCAAGTCCGTTTGGACTCTTGGTGCTGTAGCGCTTCAGCAGCGTCGGCGGCAGTGCCTGAGAGAAGAGACACAGTTCATCAATGTGTCCTGTGAGTGCATTCTCCTGATGCAGTGTCTGCACGTCGGCTCCGGCATTGTGCCATACCATGTTGCCCACGTAGAAGTCGCTACCCATCATGCCGCCCAGCGTGTCAGTGCTTATTGACTGTGTGAGCACTCGGTCCACATAGAGGTTTGCCACCTGATGCGAGCGGTTGACGGTGATGGCGAAGTGATGCCATGAGTCGTCAGCCAGCCCCTTGCCCAGCGGCAGCGTGCGCCCGTTGGTGCGGTATATGAGCTGATTATTCTCGAAGCCAACGAAGAACTTGTTGCGTGCGTCATCATCGGTGACGGCTCCCTTACCGTTGCTGAGCAGGGCTCCCTGGCCTTTTTCATTGGTCTTGAACCAGAACATCAGCGTGTAGTCTTGCTCGGCACCGCGCTGCATCTTCTTATAGTTCAGCTGCATACCCTTTACAGGCTTCTGCTCGTTAAAGTCCAGACTGAGCGACATACCCTGCGGCAGTGCCCATGCGGCTCCGTTAAGGCGTGCGTTTGCTCCGTGTGCCATGTCAACGGCATACTGGCTCTCGCCGTCGTTCATCGGATAGTAGGCAGCCAGTCCCATCTCGTAGCCTGTCAGCTGACGCTTGCCGTAACTGTTCAGTAAGGCGTCAGTCATAGTGCGGTTCCAGAGGCGTGCCTCCAGCATACGTCCGCTGTAGTGGCGGCGGTCGTCAGTGTTCACCTCGTTGGTGGCACCGAAAATCAGTGTGCCGTAGCCACTGTAGGTCACGTCATGGAGCGTACCTACGATGGAGTCATTCCAGAGCAGTGCCTGCTTTTTTTCATTGTCAAGTATTAGTGCCACCTGCTGCAGTGCACCCTGCCTTACGGCCACTTGGCTCTCAAACTCTACGGTGTCTATGACGGCGCGCAGCGTCCAGTCCTTCGTCAGCCACAGCTGCAGCGTGCTGCCATCGGTGCCGTGTGAGAAGAGCGGCATATCCTCGCCGGTATTGTCAGGACGCACCATCAGGTCTATCGTCATGTTCTTGTCTGCGAAGTTGCGACGGGCATCGGTCTCGGCATATCCCTTGCCGCTGAAAAGCAGCGACGGTTCCTCTGCCAATGCCGTCTCGTTGGTCTCGCCCACCACCTCGAAGTTGGTAACCTTATGCAGGTAGTTGTGCTCTATGGCCTCAGTGAAGTGGAACACTATGTTGTCGCCGTTGCCTATGATACCATCCTTCGGCTCTGGCTGTCCGAAGAGCTGCGGACGACGTGTATCCTTAATACCTGAGAGTACCTTCGAGTCGCTGGTGATGAATGAGTTGCCGTTGCGGCGGAAGATGCGTGCTCTGAGGTCGTAGGCCTTCTCCATTACCGTGCCTTCTCCGTAGAACTTGGTGATGATGTCGCCATTATCTGGTATCATCTCCTTCGTGCCTGTGGCGGCGCGGTAGAGTGTGGAGTCGGCATAATAGCCACAGAGGTTCGTCCAGTAGTCGTCACCGCGTGTGGATTCCTTGTACTGGAACTCGATGTGGTCGAAGTTCTTCTGGTTCTTGTCGAATCCGCTGATGATGACCGGCATGTACCAGCCCTGTCGCGCATCGGTAGGAGCGTCGCAGTTCATTATCCACTTGTCGCCCGGCGATGCTATCTCTATGTTGCCTGCCGTTGGGCGGTAGTGTACGGAGAATTTCACTTCATCGTAGCACTGCACGTCGCCCTGTGAGATTACGCCTATCTGCAGGTCGTCATAGTCGAAGTCTTCGCCTGCCCATACTTCCAGCGTCTTCTCCGTAACCTCGCCTGGCAAGAGTTTCACCGTCGTGCCGTCACCGCTGAGCGGTATGCCGTCAACAGCCATCTTTGCACCCTTCGGGTTGCTCTTGCTGTCAAGGTACAGAGTGTAATACTGCAGACCGCCGCTGATAGCCTCCGGCTGCTCGCTCTCGTTGGTCATATAGAGTTTGAAGCGTGCCGGTTCGCTGTGTGGCACTCCGCTTATGCTCTGACGGTCCATCTTGATGATTGGGTTCTCTATCTTCTTTGTGCGAACGTCAAGTATGGTGCCCGGGCGCTCAAACATCGTCTTGCGCTCTGGTTCCCACGGACGTACCGTAGCACCGCCCACCGTGCGGTAAACGAATGAGCGTGGTTGCTGGAACGCCTTTGATATATCGCGTGACCCTACGCCCTTGTCGATGAAATACTTCACGTAATCCTTACTGTTGAGGAAGTTCTCCTCCACGAATACGTCGGTACGACTGTCAACCTCTGTATCTTTTTTTGAATCTATCATTGCTACACGATAGAGGTCGAAGCTCAGGTGCGACTTCGCGTGCATCTTGATGGTGAAGCTCTCCTTGCGGCTGTACTTCTCGTCCTCCGTCAGCTTTGGTGTAGTCTTGTATGCTATGACCGGAGTGAGCGAGAATGACCATTTCATTCCCACGAACTTAATCTCAAACTTCTGGAATGGGTCTGGCACGCTTCCCTGTCCTGCCGGTGTGGTGTAGGCTGATGACTTGCCTGCGGTGGTCTTCAGTACAGAGCCTAACAACTTGGCAACCGTAGGTCCGAGGATTGCTGCCATTGATGTGAATGTGGTTGCTGCATCCTGAGCGGCCGTAGTCTCTGGTTCGTCAAAGAAACTGTGGCTTGCGTCGGTACCTATCCAGTTGTATGTTGAGGCATTGGAATAGTCGGTAGAGAATTCCTCGCCGTAACTTATAGAGCCGCCGCCATCCAACTCAAAGTTCTTCACCTTGTCGGTAGCATCCAGTTTCTCCTTCTCGTTACGTGCTATCATGTTGACCCATGAACACATGGCATCACTGATGTCTTGTACCAGGTCTTCCTGCTTCGAGCCGTCGTCGCCGCTTGGCAGCACTATGATGTAGTTCATCAGTGATGCGTCGTCGGCCTGATATCTGGAGTTGGTGGTGTGATATACGTAGTTGCCATTCTTGTCGGTGTTCACCACTCCGAATCGTTCGCTTTCAGTATCGGTGATGAGCGACAGATATACACGCTCTTTCTTTGAGTCGGCCAGTGCCTGTGCATCTGCCATGGTGCCCGTGAACATAAGTCCTTCACACTCCTTCGCAAGCTTTGGTATGAGTTGCTTCACAAGGTATTGCTGTGAGTGTACGAAGGTAGAGTTGATAGTCTGGCCATAACTGATTACCTCGCTGCGCACCAGGTGGAAGATGTTGTTGTTCTCATCGCGTCCGGAAGCTATCTCCACCATGCGGCCTGCCTTCAGTGCTCCCTCATAGCTGTGGAACACTGAGTCTGTGAGAGCCTGTATGGCTACTGCCGGGCGTGCAAACATATTTGTCTCCATACCTATATATAGGTCGGCGTCGGCACCCACCATCGTGCTGCCTGCATCGGTCGATATATCCTCGTTGGCAGTCATGGTATATGAGAATGCCCTCTGTCCTGTTCCTGAGAATACTATGTCAAACGATGTGCTGAATGCCGTTGATGAGGAGTAGTTCATGCCAAACGTCGCGCCGCCGCCCATTGGTGCGGCTACCACGCCGCTGAAGCCATCCATGCCGCCACCGGCTGCCACGCCGATGCTCAGTCCGGCACTCCATGCCATATCTACCTGATATGCCAGTTTCAGCGATGAGCCTTTGCTCAGTTTTGCTGATGAGCCGCCGCCTGGCGGGTCGCGCAGGATGTCAACGAGTACTGGTCGGTTTATGCTGATAATGTCTTGTGCTCCGGTAGCCATCTGCTGACTGAACACGTAGGCTTTCAGCGGTACGCCCTCGAACGTCGTTCCGTCGCGTTCCATGGTGAAGGTGACGGTGCAGAGGGCACCTGTGCCGGTCAGCATGTAAGGTGTGCGGTTAGCACGCAGGGTATAGTTGCCCTCGCCGTTTTCGTCTAATGTGAGGGTATCGAGCTGAGTGCCGCTCATGAGTCCGTTGCGTATGCTGACAAATCCGCCGTTCAGCTTCACCACGTCGATGGTGTCGCTCTTCGTATTGTTGTTATAGTAGTATCGCTCTATGGCTGAGAGCGTCAGCCCATAACCGCGGTCGGTGCTGAATACGGGGTAGCCGAAGGTGTAGCGAGTCTCCAATGAGTCGCGCTTGCCTGCCGGCCAGTTGTCTTTCCTTACGCTGTAGGCTATAGGTATCTGTTTCTTCACACCCTTGACCGGCTGCAGCGTGTAGGTCTTTTCGCCGAAGTAGCTGAAGTTGTCGAAACCCTGCTGCTTGTATTCCAGGAGCACCGGCGAGTGGTATATGCGGCTGTACTTGGCATTGTACTCCTCCACTGCCTCTGCAAACTCCACTCCTCCGCGGCTCTTCCAGCTACCCTTGATGGTGTCGGAGTACTGTGTGAGCGAGTCGGTCAGGTCGATAACGTCGCTCGTCTCTCCGTCCTGGAATAGCGTGGCATAGCCCTCGGCGGTAATCTGCTGTATCTTCCACTTCACCGGTGGCAGCATCACCTCGTACTCGCCCGTCAGCTTGTCGGGATATACCACCATGCGGTGACGCTCTGTGTGTACGCGTGTGGAGTAATTGTTCTTGTCTATCTGGTCGTGCTTCTTGTGGTTATATACTACATCGCGTGTGGTGAGCGAGCGGTTGGTATTGTCAAACACGAGCCATGAGCTGTTGTCGCCTTCCAGCGTGAGTACTATCTTCAGGCTGTCGCCCAGGTTGTTGGTTGAGAGCGAGTTGCCCAGCGGCAGTGCTCTCAGTGCCGTAGTCCCACTCAACCTTGATGGTGCGCTCCGACTCGTTTTCCCACTTGGCCGTGTAGTCGGTGTTCACCTTCAGCAGGTGCAGATCCGAGAGCGTGGCATTGGCTGAAGCCATTGCCGGGTTTTTAATCTCGCTCCCGTTATTGGTGTATGATAATCCCCACAACTGGTAGGCAGTGGCGCGCACTATGCGGTAGTATGCCGTAATGCTGCCACCGTTTATCTGCTCTTCGGTGAGCGAACTGATGAGTGTAGAGTCCTTGTAGGTGTAGTTGGTGATATTCTCGTCGAACGTCACCGATCCTATGACCTGATAGCTCGCATCCTTATCGGTCAGCGAGCGGAGCACCATAAACTCGTCGCCGCTGAAAATGTCGTTATACTTAGGATTGCTCACGCTCCACTTCACTTCCACGGCTCCCGCGTCAGTAAGCACCTTGTGGGTGTCAAACTTCAGCACCGACGCTTCGGCACTCTCTGGTTTGTGCAGCATGGCGTCGTTATCGTCTTTGCGGGTCACGCTGACGGTACCCACCTTGAGCTTGGCCTTGATTTCCAGGCCCTTGTGCTGCCCGGTGGCAGACACGGAGATGAAGCCAGCGTATGTATCCTTGTCGTATGTGATGCGGCTGAGACTCTTCTTCTGTCCGTTCCCATCGGTATAGATCACATCAATATACTTGATTGGCTGGTCGCACGAGAATGGAATCTTCAGCGTGCCTTCCTCGCCGCTTCCCGTGCCGGGTACCATGTCGTAAGTCTCGAAATTGACATCGCTGGCAGCCGGCCAAGTTTCCATTACGGGCGCAGCTTCGCCACCAACGGTGTGCCACGAGCCGGCCTTCTCGCCATTCATCAAATTGACCACCTCGGTTTGGTTGGTCTTGTCGTAATAATTTACATTTTCCCAATGCCAACGGGTAACAAGGGAAGAGCTTCTGTCGTTGGAATCCCAACGTTCACCATGATTAACACTAAAAAATCTATATTTGATGCTCTCCTCATCCCATGTACTGTAATCATAGACGCGATGAAGATACCATAGGCCGCCAGAGTTACACCATCCAATAATGGCTCCTCCATACGAACCAGAAGCACCGTTTGCTTTAAGTGTACCATCATAACGGCAGTCATTCATATAGACACTAGCCACGTCGGCATGTCCAATGAATCCGCCGACATGATCAGAAGACGATATCACATCGGCAGATACCCACACCCTTTCAATATGCACAGTGGAGGAGCCCCTTGTTATACCGATAAGACCTGCTGCATGGAGCCCTCCCCGGATGCTGCCCTTCACACGCAAATCTCTAAAGGTGGCATTCTTAACCTCCGTGAAAACACCTCGGTAAGTACTCGAAGACCAAACGTTTATGTTCAGCGTATGGCCGTTGCCATTAAAGGTGCCGGTATATGGTGAATCAGAGTTGCCGCAAGTGTTTCCCGTAGTGATGTCAGCATCCATGATGGCGTTCACCTCCGATTCGCCATGGGCTTCAATCACCAGTTGTCGGAACTTGTCCCAGTCGCTACTGCTGCGCAGCACATAATAACTCTTGTCACCAACGAAAGCAGTCTCCAGTCCGTTGTCATCAGCCCGTGCCGCCTGCGGCATGAGCCATGCAAAAACCGCCGCCAGCAGCATCATCTGCCACGGCCGTCCTCCCGACATTATTTCATATAATCTCCTCATAAAAGTTAGATTTTGTTGCTATAGTTTCAGTTAAGGTTCACCACACGGTGCATAACCACCGTGTTGCTGTCGTATATACGTCTGCTGTGATTAGATTATTTTTGATTATTAAGATTGATTATATGTATATTAAATTTAAGGTCTAAACTACTGGTTATTTCTCTTTCACAATGCAAATATACAACTTTTTTTTAAAAAAAACAAAAAACACACTATTTTTTTCTACATAACCTCTTAACACCTTAAAATATTGTCGTATGTAATACTATTTAACACCATTTCTGAACATATATTGATAAAAAAATCGTACCTTTGTAGCAGTTATGCAGATAGATTTGTATATCAACGAAGCGAATGACTATGCGCGAGATATAGGTGCGCTGGTACTGCATCCCCACGTCTCAGTGATACACTATGACGAGGCGGGTGAGATACGCCATACGCTGAACCGCATCAACTGCTACGGCATCTTCATGCAGGAGGAGTTTCCGGAAGGATTGACATACGGCATCGGCACTTATCATGAAGGCAACGGTTCGCTGATGGCATACGCCCCAGGCCAGATAGGCGGCAAACCAGACGATGGCACCCGTAGGCAGTATCACGGATGGGTGCTGATATTCGACCACGACTTTATCCAAGGAACGCCCATAGAGCAGAAGCTCGACAGCTATCATTTCTTTTCCTATCATTCTAACGAGGCACTGATACTGACGCGTGAGGAAAAGGAAATACTTACTCAGCTGATGGCAAACCTCAGAAGGGAACTGGAGTCACAGGTCGAGGCACCAGCGCATGACGAGATTATCGTAGGCTATATTGTTTTGATTCTTGAATACTGCAATCGTTTCTATTCCCGTCAGTTCAAGGAGATGACGCGTGAGGGCAGCGACATCCTCAGTCGCTTCCAGCAGGTGCTGACCGATTACTACGCCCGTGGCTTGCAACGGCGCGGAGGCCTGCCCAGCGTGAAGTACTGTGCCGGTGAGTTGTGTCTGTCGCCCGGGTATTTCGGCGATGTCATAAGAGAAGCCCTTGGTGAGAGTCCTAAAGACTATATCCGCAGTTTCATCATTATGCGTGCCAAGAACCTCATCCTCAGTGGCAGGTCCATCGACCAGGTAGCCGCCGAGCTGGGCTTTGAATACCCTCAGCACTTCACCCGCATGTTCAAAAACGCCACAGGTCAGACCCCCCGCCAATTCTTCGACACACAACGAAGGAAGTAACATCGTTTGTGCTCTAAACCGAGGTACCGCCAAGTATGATAGTATAGATGTACAATATTTAATAAAAAATGCGAAATTGCCAGTAAATTATTGCATAATTCAATATTTATCACTAATTTTGCAAACCAATAATATAAATTATTAATATTATGAGTTCGCAAAAGAATGTATTGGAAGTGATTCTGAGTAGCTCTCGATCTGTGTTCAACATCCAATCACTAAGAATGTTGATGAATTGTGAAAATAGTCAGAAACTTACTCAATCACTTCATTATTACATAAAGGAGGGTAAGATAAGTAATCCTCGTCGTGGTATCTATACCAAAGCATCCTACAATGAGCAGGAAATGGCTTGTAGCCTCTTCCGTCCTGCCTATATCTCACTGGAGTATGTGCTTCAACGAGCAGGTGTAGTGTTTCAGTATGACGATGCCATAACATGCATAAGTTACTTGAATCGTATCGTTGAAATAGATGACAAAACCTATCAGTTTCGAATCATCAATCCTAAATTATGGATTGGAATGGAGGGTATTGAGCAGCATGACAACATATTGATAGCAACTCCTGAACGGGCATTCCTCGACATGGTTTATCTAAGCGCAGGAAATTGCTATTTCGACAACCTTCATCCATTGAACAAAACAAAAGTCAAACGATTGCTTCCACTATATCAGTCGAAAGTGCTGACAATGAGAGCTACCGAATTGCTAAATCTAAAATAATCATGGACAAGAATAAGCATAAACTCTATATGGCTCAGATCCTAAGCCTTATTTTTAAAGATAAGGATCTCTGCAATGTCATGGCATTCAAGGGTGGTACCTCATTGATGTTCTTCCACAACCTCAACCGTTTCTCTACCGACCTGGATTTCAATCTTCTTGATCCAGACAAACTTGATATGGTATATGACAAGGTGCGCGCTATACTGACTCGCTTTGGTACGATTGATGATGAAGCGAAGAAACTCTATGGTCCTGTGTTTGTACTGAATTATGGGAAGGGAGAAAGAATGTTAAAGGTGGAAATTTCTATCCGTCAATACCCGAACCACTACGAGATGCGTTCGTTGGCAGGTACGGATATTAGAGTAATGACTATGCCTGATATGTTCGCTCATAAGCTTTGCGCTATGGGTGAACGTCTCTCTCCACGTGATATTTATGATGTATGGTTCTTCTTGCAGAACCATACAGAGATAAATGAAGAGATTGTCATGGAAAGAACCGGGAAGAGCATAAGCGAATATGCTGCATGGTGTGCAGAGTATGTGCGTGAGGCCAGCCCTAAACTCCTGATGCAGGGACTTGGCGAGGTACTGAACGACACGAAGTCGAAGACCTTTGTCAGAAGCAAACTCATTAATGAGACATCCTCTGCGCTGGAGTTGTTCTCTGCTTTTCCATTGATTGCCAAATAGCATGTTCTTAACAAGGTTCTCATTTTTCATACAATAAATGGATATATGAATTTTGTAACTCTGTAAATCCCAATTTATCTTACACAAAAGCGATGTCACGTGGCATCGCTTCTTATTTTTTATGCGTGGCTTTTTGTAAACATTACAAAGATGCATCTTTTCAGGTTTATTCTTCTTATCAAGATTAACAACAGAATACTCAAACCCACTGACTTCCAACAGTTATGCCAAAGGTCAGTGGGTTAATTGTTCCCAAATTGCGCTATGCACACTATGTTGGGGACATTAGATGATTTCCATATTATTCATTAGCTCTGCTTTAGTAAATGGGCATGTTTTACGAAACCATCCTCATTTTTGGTAGTTTTCTCCACAATCCGTCTATACGGGTTGAGGATTTTTCGTCGTACCTTTGCACTATATTTAAAACAGAACGAAATGAGACCCTACATTATTTGTCACATGATGGCTTCGCTCGACGGCAGGATAGACTGTGAGATGACCGAGCAGATAGACGACACAAATCATTATTACGAGGCGTTGGCCAGGCTCGACTGTCCCTCAACTCTGGAGGGCAAGACGACATTGGCGATGCACTATGCACAGAGCGGACTGTTTCAATGTCAAAAAACACATGAAGATGCGGGACAACAACTATATAAGGCTGTAGATGCAGAGGGTTACGCCATCGGTGTTGACACGCACGGCACGTTGTTATGGGACGATAACACCACCGAACTGTTTGGCCGCCCCTTGCTGATGATACTATCAGAAAGATGCAGTCAGGAGTATCTTGACTACCTAAAGGGTAAGCACATTTCTTATGTTACCACTGGTCAGGACGGCATTGACCTTGCATCGGCCATGGAGACACTACGCACCGTTTTCGGCGTGGAACGTCTGGCGGTGGTTGGCGGCGGACGCATCAACGGCTCCATGCTCGACAAGGGGTTCATCGACGAGGTGAGCATGATGTACGGCTATGGCATCGACGGACGAGGCGGCATGGCAGCGGCTTTTGACGGCAGGCCGATGAACAGCAAGCCAGTGCGCCTAACTTTCAAGAGTGTAGAGGAGCAGGACGGCATTGTATGGATAAGGTATCAAGTGAAATAACATTAAACATTGAACATTGATTATGAAGGAAACAACATTCATTCATCGTCTGTTAATGATGGCGGCAGCCTTGCTTGTCATATCATGCAGCAGCGAGGAGACACAGGCACAGGAACAAAACAGTGAAACTATGAGTCAGAAAATGTATATCACCATCGACGGCAAGGCGTTTCCCGTCCAGCTGGTCGATAACAGTGCCACACAGACGCTGGTGGCAGCTCTGCAGGATGGCGACATCACATACGAGGCCAGCGACTACGGCGGCTTTGAGAAAGTGGGCGCACTGGGGCGCTCGTTACCCACAAGCAATACGCAGATTACGACACAGGCAGGCGACGTCATCCTCTACAGCGGCAACCAGATAGTACTCTTCTACGGTTCGAACTCGTGGAGCTACACCCGCCTGGGGCGTATGGAGTATTCGACACAGTCAGAGTTGGAAGCCTTCCTCAAGGCAGGGCAGGGAAATGTCACGGTCACGCTGTCACTATCGAGTACTACAGCCATCAGTGAGGTGAGTGCCGACAAGCCCTCGTCTTCCAAAGCCTATACCCTGCAAGGCACACTGGCACAGGCAGGACAGAAAGGAATCATCATCGAGAACGGGAAAAAGATAATAAAATGAAGAAATCTGTTTTAGCAGCAGTGCTGATGGGTGCATCGCTCATGGCTTACGCACAAATAAGTAACAACAATCGAAACAATAAGAGTATGAATACAACATTCTTTGACAAGCAAAGCGACGCAAGCGTCGAGCTGACATTGACTCAGGAGTGGGACAAGACGTTCCCCAAGAGTGAGAAGGTAAATCACAAGAAAGTCACGTTTAAGAACCGTTACGGCATCGAACTCGCTGCCGACATGTATATACCTAAAGGCGCAGAAGGCAAGTTTGCAGCTATCGCCGTCAGCGGTCCCTTCGGTGCCGTGAAGGAACAGTCGAGCGGACTCTATGCCCAGCACATGGCCGAGCGCGGCTTCCTCACTATCGCCTTCGACCCCTCGTTTACCGGAGAGAGTGGTGGCGAGCCACGTCGCATGGCATCGCCCGACATCAACACCGAGGACTTCCTCGCTGCCGTAGATTTCCTGTCGGTGCAGGACAATGTCAACCCTGAGCGCATCGGCATCATCGGCATTTGTGGTTGGGGCGGCATGGCCGTCAACGCAGCAGCCCTCGACCCACGCATCAAGGCCACTGTAGCCTCAACGATGTACGACATGACGAAGGTGAACATCGAAGGTTACTTTGCCAGCGAGAACACTAAGGAACAGCGCATGGAGAAGCGTCGTGCCATGGCGGCTCAGCGTACGGAAGACTTCCGCAGCGGCACCTATAAGCGCGGTGGCGGTGTGCCAGCCGAATTGCCCGACGATGCCCCGTGGTTCGTGAAGGACTATCATTCTTACTACAAGACCGAGCGCGGCTACCACAAGCGTAGTGGCAACTCCAACGACGGCTGGAACGTCACAGGCACGCAGTCGTTCCTCAATCAGCCCATCCTTGCCTTTGCTGACGAGATAGAGACGCCCGTGCTGCTCATCCACGGCGAGAAGGCCCACTCGCGCTACTTCTCGGAGTATGCCTTCGAGAAGATGACAGGCAAGCATGTAGAAGGTCAGAGTGCCAAGGAAGGAAACAAGGAAATGCTCATTATCCCCGGAGCCTCACACGTTGACCTCTACGACGACGTGGCAGGTGTCATCCCCTATGACAAGTTGGAGACATTCTTCAAAGAGAACCTGAAGTGATGGAACTCACCGTAATTCCTTTTACAAAGAAGAATCCACTTGTTCCGTTGTCATAACGGTATTTTAGCCACCTTGTTCTTTTGTTACCTAAAATCCGCAGATAATTTTTCGATTGTCTGATTTAGCCCTTGCTCGGGACGATGTTGTCTGATTGTGGGCTTTGAGGTACTTTTCATAACGTGTGTGGATACACCTTCCCCTTACCCCGTAAGGCCAAGAGGCTTAGACCGAAGCATCAGCGAAGAGTGTTAATCTATCCGTGCACCCAAATTAGGTTGTATGGTTTGTTGGAGTAGATGTTGAGTCTGTACTGCCTAGCCGTTCTGACCCTCTTGGCGGGTACGGCGATGAATCTGAACAGGAAGCTCTTAACCCTGTCCGTGGCCTTGATTCCAAAGAGGGCGGCCATGAGCGGCAAAGCCACGATGTATCGGTAGAAATTTGCCGCCATGGCAGTAATAAGCAGGAAGACGGTGTTCTGGTTCATGAACGACTTTGGCAGATGTGCCCATCCGAAATCGTTGTTCTGGCGGTCGAAGACCTGCTCTGCAGTTCCTCGCTTGTTGTAGTGTTGTATAATCTCGCTGTACTGATAGCCTGTCAGCGTACTGCGAAGCCCCAAGTGGGAGTCGATTACAGAGGACAGAATACGGTCAAATTTGT
>OCVV011360845.1_pt1 | contig 17231 bp, 17 predicted proteins | sample 1539721 | NCBI WGS metagenome assembly OCVV01 (sample SAMN02144230, study PRJEB22623) | gut metagenome | biome: sheep rumen | host: Ovis aries | place: New Zealand | reverse complement strand
TACTTCTGTTGATACTTCTAATGGTTTTTCAAATAATAATTTAGTTGATTTTATGGGTAGCCAAAATAATGTTAGTGAAAAGGAATCAGGAGCTGATAAAACTACTAATTTCTCTTCTATCTTAGATTTAAATGATGAAGAAGAAGAGAAAGATGATTTATTTGATGATGATTTTCCTAATGATAATTAGATAGAAAGATAGTTTTCTATCTTTTTTTTGAGATTTATGTTAATATATAAACAATAAATGGAGATGATGCTATGGATAATAAGTATCTAGGTTTCTTTAAAGAAGGAAATATAGTAATACCATTATTCTTATATAAGAATTATAAGAAGTTAAAATTAGAGCTTGATGAATTTATGTTCTTGATATATATACATAATATTGGTAATAAACATTTATTTGATCCTGAATTATTTTCTAATGATTTAGGATTAGAATTAATGGAAGTTATGGGATATGTTTCTAATTTAACTGATAAGGGTTTTATTAAAGTTGAAACTAAAAAGAATGAAAAAGGGTTAATGGAAGAAGTTATTAATCTAGATGGTTTTTATAATAAAGTATCTTTACTTATAATGGATGAAGGTAATAGTAAAGATAATAGTGTTGATTCTAATATCTTTGAAGTTATTGAGAAAGAGTTTGGTAGAACTCTTAGTCCTATGGAGTATGAGATTATTAAGGCTTGGCTTGAACAGAATATGAGTGAAGAATTAATAAAAGAGGCTATTAAGGAAGCTACTTTTAATGGTGTATCTAATTTAAGATATATAGATAAGATTTTATATGAATGGGGTAAAGCTGGTATTAAAACTAGTAGTGATGTAGAAGAAAATCGTAAGAAGAGAAATGCTCATAAAGATGATAAAGATAGTAATGTAGATATGGCAATGGTTGATTGGAACTGGTTTGATGATGATGAATAGGATAGAAGAGTATCTTGATGAGTTATTTCCTAATCCTAAATGTGAATTAATATATAATAATGATTATGAATTATTAATGGCTATAGTACTTAGTGCTCAATCTACGGATAAAAGGGTTAATAGTGTTACACCTATAATATTTAGTAAGTATAAGAACTTAGAAGAACTTAGTAAGGCTAATTTGAGTGATTTAGAAGATATTATTAGGCCGGTTGGTTCTTTTAGAAAAAAGAGTAGTTATATTAGAGATATAGCTACTATATTACTTAGAGATTATAATGGAGTAGTTCCTACTGATCATAGTATTTTAACTACTTTTCCAGGTGTTGGTAGAAAAACGGCTAATGTTTTTTTATCAGAATATTATAATTATCCCGCAATTGCGGTGGATACGCATGTTGAAAGAGTATCTAAAAGACTTAAGCTTGCTTATATGAATGATGATGTATTAAAAATAGAGAAGAAGCTTATGAAAAAGTTTGATAAGGATATTTGGTCTAAATTACATTTACAAATGGTATTATTTGGTAGATACTATTGTAAGGCAGTAAAACCCGAATGTAGAGAATGTAAATTAAAAGACTTATGTAGAGAAAAAAAGAAGAATCTTGATTGATTCTTCTTTTATTATGGTTCAGTTTCTTCTTCAGCAGGAGGTTCAGGTTTTATTTCTGGCTCTACTTTTTTCGTTAATGTTGCAGTAGCAGCAGAAGACTGAACTTCATTATAACTCTTATAAGTACCAATTACTTTATAAACTGATTGGTATGGATCAGCTGGAGTAAATGTATATGATGTTTTACTTGTCCAATCTAATAGTTCGGAACCATAGTAAACATTATAACCAAATGTTCCATATTCAGATTTTGCTAAAGGACCTGGGGAGGTTGGATTCCATGATAGAGTAACTTGTCCAGTTGCTTCATTTAGATTAACTGTTAAACCACTTGGTGCTGGAATAGTGTATGATGAATAATCTGTTTCTGTTGGTTCAGAACCTTTTTTGAAGTATTCATAAATTGTAGCACTTCCTGGACCTGCTAGTTTAGCAGGATTAGATCCAGCAGCAACACCTATTTTTACAACACTACTTGGCATTTTAAATTCTTCTCTATTTGCTTCCATAGCTCCACTTGAAACTAGAGCATTAAATAATCTATCTTTTTGAATTGTTGCTGGTACGTTATGTAATACATATCCTTGAGCAATAGATTCTCTGGTAAAGTCATCATAACCATACCACATACCAATAACTGTTTTAGTTGAATAACCAATTACCCAAGAGTCACGTATTGCATCTCCTGGCATGTTATATCTATTCATTGTGTTTTCATCAAAGTTTGTAGTACCTGTTTTACAAGCAACATTTCTAGGAGTTCCACCAGTTAGAGCAACATCTTGTAGAACACTTGATATCATAAATGCAGTTGCATCTGACATTACTTTCTTTTTGTTAGCTTTGTGTTCTGCTTCTTTTCCAGTTGAACGATAAACTATTTTACTTACAGAATATGGTTCATTATAATATCCTCCATTTGAGAATGCAGCATATGCAGCAGCCATCTCTAGAGGAGATACTCCTGTGAAGGCTCCAATTGAATGAGCTTCATGTAGAGCAATTGTATCTGTTATATCATTTTTATTTTTTGGATTGTAACAATTCTTAGCTTCTCTATCATAGTCATATCCACTTGGACAGATTTCTGGAGTTAATCCTAAGTTAGTTACGAACTCGGCTATCTTTTTATTATCTACTTGTTGGAAAGCTTTTAAAGCTGGAATATTACGTGATGCTGAAAGAGCACGACGTAGTGTAATATTTCCATAGTAGCCACCATCCCAGTTCTTTATTGATCTACCATTTGAATAAGAATATGGTGAATCACTGAACATTTGATATGTTGACCAATTATTATATTCAATACCTGGACCATAATCGAATAATGGTTTTGCAGTACTTCCTGGTTGACGCTCTATATCAGTAGCATAATTTAATTGACTTAAATTAGCATTTGTACGTCCATTAATATTACGTCCATTACCAATTGCAATTATTTTTCCTGTTTCTGAGTCTAATACAGCAACACCTGTTTGAACTCTATCATTTATCCATCCATATGTTTCTCCATTTAATACTGAGTTTACTGCATCTTGTCTTGATCTATCTAAGTTTGTATATACTTTTAGAGATGTTGTATATGGATTAACTTTATATTTATCTTTTACTTCTTGAACTACTGTATCAATATATCCTTGATACTTATTAGCAGTGGCAGCGGTTGGTTCTACTGTTAAGCTTTCAACTGGTATTGAGTTAGCAAGTTCTTCTTCTTCTTTTGTAATGTATCCGTGTTTACGCATTAGATATAATACTGTTGCACGTCTTGCGGTAGCATTCTTTGGATTTACGTTTGGTCTATAGTAGTTAGGAGATTTAAACATACCAGCAAGAATTGCTGCTTCACTTAGATTTAAATCTGTAACATCTTTTCCAAAATAAGCAAGTGCAGCTTCTTTAACACCATATATGTTTCCACCTAAGAAGTGGTTATTTACATAAAATTCTACGATTTGTTCTTTTGAATAATTCTTTTCTAGTTTAAATACAGCTAAGTAAATATCTTCAAATTTTCTTACTACTCCAGCAACACCAGAGTCAGCTTTCGCATCAGTGAAACTGTTTTTAACAACTTGCATTGTAATAGTAGAAGCTCCACCAGCTCCAGAGTTACCTGTAAATTGACCAACAGCGGCTTTCATAAAACGAGGAGCATCAAATCCATTATGTTGGAAATATCTTGAGTCTTCTGTTGCAACTATTGCATCAACTAATACTTCAGGCAATTCTTCATATTTTACTTTTTCACGTTTTTCAGAACCTAGTTTAGCAAATACTTTTTCATCTTTGTCATAAAGAATAGTAATTTCTTTTGTATTTAATTGTTCTTCTTTAAACTTAGGATCTGCTTCTATTTTGATATAAACCATAAAAGCAGAGAAAGCTGCTAAGCCACATATTCCTAAGAATAAGAATATTATTAAGAAGAAATTAAGTATTTTTTTCTTTCTTTTTTGATTCTTAACTTTTCTTAGTAATTCTGCAAGTCCTATTATTACTCCGATTCCTACAGCTGTTACTAAGGTCATGATAAGACCAAAAGTTAAATAACAAAGCAATAAAATAGCTATTATTCCTAAAATACAAGCAATTTTTATATTCTTATCACTCTTTGTCTTTTTTTCAACTCTTCTTTTTATTTGATTAGTTTTACTACTAGTATATCTTTTATGTGTAGTAGTAGTTCTATTAGGTCTTCTTCCTTTTATATCTTTTTTTTGCATATTAATTACCTCCGATTAGTTGGTCTATTATTTTTAAGTAATCTACTCTTGGATTATAGTTATCTTTTATTAGATAACCATATTCTTTAAAATAAGATAGTGGAATAGATTTTCTATCATTTGTATTTAGAAAGTTAGTTAAGTCTTTTGCTAGTAGTAAATATGTTTCATTTAATTTAGTAAATCTTACTATTAAAAAAGCTATTCCTTGATGTCTATCTATATTTTCTAAATGTTTAATCTGATGAGCATGAATGTTACTTAATGAGAATGATGTTTTGCTTATAGTTTCTTTGGCTTCAAAATCTATATAATAGCCTTTATATAATCCATTATAATCTGTAGTAGATGGTACAGTATAAAAAGCTTCTCTTATTACTGTTTTATCACGAGATGGATAATCTACTTTAGTTACTTTGATAGGAGTAGGCTTTTTATAGACGTACGCTTTATCTATTTCTCTATAATATTCATTAGAAGTGTTTATATCATTTTCTAAGCTCATTCCTCGATTTTGATAAGAAATAGTATCTTTACTTTTTCTTGTTACTACTTCTTTTTTTATTCCGTTTGGGTAATTCATCTAATCACCTTTTATTATTATACTATATTATTTATTATTTTTCTATAAGTTTTATATATTTTGTTATAGGTATTATAATTGACAAATATAAGTAATAATGACATAATATTACTGTAAGGGATTGGTGATAAAATGTATCAAAATAAGATAACTCTTATGCCTCAAGATATTTTGGAAAAAGAATTCAAAATAGATACTAGAGGATATCGTTTAAGAGAAGTAGATCAATTTTTAGATACTATTATTGGTGATTATGAGCAATTCTTAAATATTATTAATAATCTAGAAAAAGAAAAGTCTGATTTATTAGCAGAAATTGTTAATTTAAAACAAGAGCTTAGAAATTCTAGACTTAATATGGAAGTTGCTAATACTAGTACTAATAATGGTGAAGTTACTAATGTTGATATATTACGTAGACTATCTCAACTTGAGAAGATGGTTTACAATATGAGTGATAAGAAGGATAACAATTAATATACGACAAACGCTGGAGTTCATGAGACTCTTGAGGAAAGTCCATGCTCTCACAGACTGCGATGTCTGTAGTGTTCATGTCTAGGGAAAAAATAACCTAGAGTAGCCTTTGGCTAACGGCGGATTAATTTCCTAAGTCTATGATATGGAAATATCTGTAAAGTGCCGCAGTGACGATGTCTTTGGAAACAGAGAAGTGAAACGAGGTAAACCCCATGAGAGAGAAATCCAAAATTGGTAGGAGAGCTCTAACGAAAGAATTGAATGGAGTTAGGGACCGAGTAATCGGTAGATAGATGTTTGTCGCCTAGTAATAGGTACAGAACATGGCTTATGTATATTATTTTGTTTTATAAAGAGGTGTTGTATGAAGGAGATAGGTGAATATTTAAAGCGAACTAGAATTAAAAATGGCGTTAGTATTACAGAAGTAGCAGAAGACTTAGATTTTTCTACAACATTATTAGAAAATATAGAAAGTGGTAATGTAAGAGCTTTTAAAGATGTATATGAGTTAAAAGATGCTATGAAGTTATATGCTAAGTATTTAGGACTTGATTCTGAAAAAGTAGTAGATGAGTTTAATGGCTTTTTATTTCAACATACATCTAAGATATCTTTAGAAGATATTAAGGCTGCTCAAAAGAAACAAGAAGAGTCTAATGATAAAAAAGTTAAGTCACCTTATACTAAGGAATATAAAGAAAAAGTAAGTAAAGTTCCTATTATTGCAGTGATTGTTGCTTTAATTATTTTAGTTCTTTTTATATGGTTTATTTTAAGTAAGATTAATAAAGCTCCTACAAGAGTTGATGAATTAGTACCAAGTGTTGTGGAAAGGAGTAAAATGTATGAATTTACCAACTAAATTAACTGTACTTAGACTTATTTTATCTGTAGTTGTAATTGCTATATTATGTATACCATTTGAATTATTTGGATTTAATTTTCCAGAATATGATGTAAATGGTGTTATTATTTCATTACAATATATTCTAGCTGGAATATTCTTTGTAATTGCTAGTGTTACAGATTGGGCTGATGGTTATATTGCAAGAAAATATAACTTAGTAACTGATACTGGAAAAATGTTAGATGCTATTGCTGATAAAGTATTAGTAAATTCAGTATTAATTATTTTAGCTGCTCAAGGATGCTTTCATGTAATTATTCCAGTTGTAATTGTTTTAAGAGATATAGTAGTTAATGCTATTAAGATGGAAGCTGCATCTAAAGGTAAGGTAGTAGCTGCTATTAAGAGTGGTAAATTAAAGACTGCTTGTTTAATGACAGGATTAGTACTTGTATTTATTAATAATATTCCATTTGAATTTATTAATATTAGAGTAGATCAATTCTTATTATATTTTGCAGTAATTATGTCTATAATTTCAGGAATACAATATTTTGTATTAAATAAGGCAATTATTTTTGGAGAAAGTAAATAAAATAATTGAAGTGAAAAATAAGTCGAAAAAACTCTTTTTAATAAAGAGTTTTTGTTTTTTTAAGCAAAAAAAGTATGTAAATTAATAAAACAAACGTTCGAAAAAGTATTGACTTTTTAAAATGTTATATTATACAATTAAAATGTAAGTTATTTTCAAGGAGGATTTATGAAAGCAGTAAGTAAGGATAGTGCTTCTAAAGATAAGGCTTTAGAGCAAGTATTAAATGATATTGAAAAGCAATTTGGTAAAGGTTCAATTATGAAGCTTGGTGAAAATAAACATATGAAAGTAGATGTAGTATCTAGTGGTGTATTATCACTTGATATTGCACTTGGTGTTGGAGGATATCCAAAAGGAAGAATTATAGAAATATATGGACCAGAATCTTCTGGTAAAACTACTTTTGCATTACAAGCAATTGCTGAACATCAAAAGATTGGGGGAAGAGCAGCTTTTATTGATGCAGAACATGCTCTTGATCCTGTGTATGCTGAAAGATTAGGTGTTAATATTGATGAGTTATTATTATCACAACCAGATACAGGAGAACAAGCTCTTGAAATATGTGATGCTTTAGTTAAGAGTGAAGCTATTAGTATTATTGTAATAGATTCAGTAGCAGCTTTAGTTCCACAAGCAGAAATTGATGGAGAGATGGGTGATTCTCATGTTGGATTACAAGCAAGACTTATGTCTCAAGCGTTACGTAAATTAAATGGTACTATTAGTAAAACTAATACAACTGTTATATTTATTAACCAATTAAGAGAAAAAGTAGGAGTAATGTTTGGTAATCCTGAAACTACTACTGGTGGTAGAGCACTAAAATTCTATTCTACAGTTAGACTTGAAATTAGACGTAGTGAACAATTAAAGATGGGTGAAGGAGTAGTTGGTAATAAAACTACTGTTAAGGTTGTTAAGAATAAAGTGGCTCCTCCATTTAAATCTTGCGTTGTTGATATAATGTATGGAGAAGGAGTATCAAGAGAAGGTGAAGTAATTGATTTAGCAGCTGAAGCTGGTATTGTTGAAAAAACTGGTGCTTGGTATGCTTATAATGGAGAAAAGCTTGGACAAGGTAAAGAAAATGTTAAATTATTACTTAAAGATAATCCAGAATTATGTCATGAATTAGAAGAAAAAGTTAGAGAGTATTATGATATAGCTTTAAATACTGATAAGAAAGATAAGAAGAAAGAAGATTAATTCTTTCTTTTTTGTTATAATGCTTTTAGGTGGTTATATGAAGAAACTAAAAGAAATTGTTGATATAGATTTAGATATTAATATTAATGGTATTAGTGATGATTCTAGAAAAGTAAAAGAAGGATATTTGTTTGTTGCAACTAAAGGTTTTAATGTAGATCACTATGATTATATTAATGATGCAATAAGTAATGGTGCTAGCTTTATTATTTGTGATAGAGAAATTGATAATTATCCACATTTAGTTGTTGATAATATAAATGATTATTATTTTGAGTTGTGTAAAAAATACTATGAAGTAGACCCATCTGAGTTTTATTTAATTGGAATTACTGGTACTGATGGAAAAACTACTACTACTTCTGTTATTAATCAAATAATAGATAATAGTGCTTATATTGGTACTAATGGGATATTAGTAAAAGGAAAAAGTTATAATACTAATAATACTACTCCTTGTATTGCTGAGTTATATGAAGCATTAAGTATAATTAAAAAGAATAATATTAAGACTGTTGTTATGGAAGTATCAAGTGAAGCATTATTACATGATAGGTTAAAGTCTTTTAAATTTGATATTATTGGGTTTACTAATATTACTGAAGATCATTTAAATGTACATAAGACATTAGATAATTATATTAATTGTAAGATGAAGTTACTTAGTTTATTAAAAGATAATGGAAGTTGTGTTATTAATGGTGATGATAAAAATCTAAGTAGAGTTGAATGTGATAATCTATATAGAATAGGTGTTAATGATTATAATGATTATGTAATACATGATGTTAATTATAAAAATATGGTAGATTATTATATTAATGATGTTAATATTAAGTCTCCTTTAATGGGATTATATAATGTATATAATGTTACTATGGGTTATGTTATTTCTTTAATATATGGTATTGATAAAGATGAAATAATTAGAAGAATTAGTAATATTAAAACTATTAGTGGTAGAAGAGAAGTTCTTGATTTTGGACAAGAGTATACTATAATACTTGATTATGCTCATACTTATAATGGTATTTTAAATATACTTGATAGTGTTAGTGATTATAAAGATATAATTGTTGTTACAGGATGTGCTGGTGGAAGAGAAAAAGAAAAGAGAAAGAAAATAGGTAAATTAATATTAGATAAGTGTAATAGAGCTATATTTACTATGGATGATCCAAGATATGAGAGTGTTGATGATATTATAGATGATATGGTAAGTGATACTGATAAAGATTATATTAGGATTATTGATAGGAAAGAAGCTATTTATAAGGCTTTTAGTATTGCTAATAAAGATTCTGTTATCTTAATACTTGGTAAGGGAAGAGATAATTATATGGCAATAGAAGATAGGAAAGAAGAATATAATGATTATGATGTTATAAGGAGTTATTTTACGTAAAAATAGTAAATAATTATTGTTTGGTAGGCAATAATTATTTTTTGTTTGATAAAATAGAATTGGTGAGGATTATGGAATGTCCAAATTGTGGCTTTAAAGTTAGTGATACAGCTAGATGTTGTCTACATTGTGGGACAATGTTTCAACATAATGTTAATGTCCAAACTGGTGTAGATAATGTTTTAGTTAATACCAATAGTGCTGTAGTGCAACCTAATAATTTTCAGCCTAATGTTGCAAATCAACCTATGGTTAATTCTACTCAGCCTAATAGTGTAGGAAATAATAATGTCCAATTTCAATCTACTAGTAACACTAATAAAGAAGATGAGACAAAGAAATATTACAAAGCTTATTTTGGAAGTAGTTATGATTCAGTAATGACTTCAGGTTTTTCGTTTGGAACTTTCTTTTTAGGAATTGTATGGTTGTTGGTTTATAAGTTGTTTTCTAATGCCTTAGGTTTGTTTTTAACTATACTTGTTATTGAAGTTGTGGCTTTTGTATTAACATTTGTGTCTTTATTTATAGGCATTCCAATTGGAATATTTGGTTTTATTGCTTTTATAGCAGATATTATTGTTACGTTTAATTATGCTAAAAGTTTTCCTTCTGATAGACTAGCAAAAGCAAATAATGATATTGGAAAGATATTAAATAGTACTAATGATGAAGCAGAAAGACTTAGACTTTGTGCTAAAGCTGGAAAACCTATTTATTGGTTTTTATTATTAGATGTTTTGCCAGTTGGAACTATTATTTTATCAATAATAGCATCTATATCTTCGACAATACATACTATTGATAATTCTAGAAAAGAATATATAATAGATAATTCTAAACAGCATATTAATATTGTTAGAAATTATATTTTGGCTCAAGAAATAATACCTTCCGATGGAAAAGAATATGTTAACGATAAATATTATTATGCTTTAATAGATTCAGAAAAAAATGGAAAGCAATATATAAATTATGAACATATGCCCGAAGGAAAAGGAATAGTTTTGTATAGACGTACCTCTAAAGGTAGTGAGTATTATATATGTTTTGCTGATTCAAAATATATGATTTCTTCTAATGGGTTTCCTCTTAGAGAAGATTCATTAAGAAGAATTGGTGCTGAAAAAGGCGGAAATTGTAATATTAATGAGACTATTGAAAAATACGATGCACAACAATTGATAATGAAGGAATAAAAAAGCACTTTTTGTGCTTTTTTGTTTACTTGACAAGATAGTAAAATAAAACTAAAATAAAGTTAGATTATGTTTAATAATCTAGATGGAGGTAATTATGAATAGTATAGCAATCTCCATTTTACTTGTTGTTGTGGGCATCGTTGTGGGCCTAGTAGGAGCTCTTATTGTTAATGGCTTGAGAGGAAATATGGCATCTAAAAAAGCTGATAATATGATCAGTCAAGCTAAGAAAGAAATTGAAAAGCTTAAAAGAGATGCAGCTATGGAACAAAAAGAAGAAGCTCGTAAAATGAAAATGGATTTAGATAAAGAAATTCGTGAGAAAAAAGAAGAAATAAAGGAATCTGAAAATAGATTACTACAACGTGAAGCTAGTATTGATAAACGTGATGAAATGTATCAAAAACGTGAAGCAGGATTAGATGAGCGTGAAGAAAAATTAGAATCTCGTCAATTAGAAATCCAAGAAGAGAAAAGTAAAGTGGAGGAAATTAAGAAGGAACAACTTGATTTACTTGAAAAGATTTCAGGATTTTCAAAAGACAAAGCTCGTGAATTAGTAATGAGCAAAGTTAAAGAAAATATGTCTAAAGAAATAGCTGAGTATATTAAAGAAAGAGAAGATGAAGCAAAACTTGAAGCTGATAAGACAGCTAGAGAGTATATTGTTACTTCTATGCAAAGATATGCTGCAGATATAGCTAATGAGCAAACTGTTACAGTAGTAGATCTACCTAATGATGAAATGAAAGGTAGAATAATTGGTAGAGAAGGTAGAAATATTCGTACTATTGAAGCTATTACTGGTGTTGATTTAATTATTGATGATACACCAGAAGCTGTAGTGCTTTCTAGTTTTGATCCATTAAGAAGAGAAATTGCTCGTGTTACTTTAGAGACTTTAATTAAAGATGGAAGAATTCATCCAACTAGAATTGAAGAATTATATGATAAAGTTTGTAAGGATATGAAGCAAAAGATTACTGAGTTTGGTAATGATGCTATTATTAGACTTGGTCTTACAAAATTTGATCCAGAATTGGTTGAAACTATTGGTAAATTACATTTTAGAACTAGTTTTGGTCAAAATGCATTAGCTCATTCAATTGAAGTTGCTGAACTTTCTGGTTTAATTGCTGGAGAGTTAGGAGAAAATGTAAATCTTGCTAAAAGAGCTGGTTTATTACATGATATTGGTAAAGCTATTGATCATGAAATTGAAGGTAGTCATGTAGAAATTGGTGTAGATATTGCTAAAAAGTATAAAGAAAATGAAACTGTAATAAATGCAATAGCTTCACATCATGGAGATACTAAAGCTACTACTACAATTTCTGTTATAGTTGCAATAGCTGATGCTTTATCAGCAAGTAGACCTGGTGCTAGAAATGATACTTTAGAAAATTATATCAAGAGACTTACTGAATTAGAACAAATTGGTAATGATATTGATGGAGTTGATACTACTTATGCTTTACAAGCTGGTAGAGAATTAAGAGTAGTTGTTAAACCAGAAGAAGTAGATGATGCAGAAGCTCATAAGATAGCTCGCGAAGTAAAAGAGAAGATTGAAGCTAATATGAAATATCCTGGAACAATTAAAATAACTGTTGTTCGTGAAACAAGAGCACAAGAAGAAGCTAAATAGTTTCTTCTTTTTTTGTTATTATTTTTGCTTAATAGCGAATAATATAATAGGAGATGATTTTTATAAGTAACAAATTTTATTGGCTTGTAGGTAAATTTATAAATGATCATTATTATTCATGTGAAAATATATTTGATAAGTGTTCTACATACTTAAGTTATTATTTTGGTAATAGTAATTATGATAGAGTATATTTGAGAAAGATGTATATGTTTTATAATACTTTTCCAATTTATACTTCTATTTTGAATAAATTAAGTTGGAATCAGTATTTATTATTATTTGATATAAATGATAAGATTGAGAGATATTTTTATTTTAAATTATCTTTATTTTGTAAGAGTAATTATTATGAACTTAATAAATTAATTAATATAGATGTATATAGTTTATTTAACAATTAAAAAAGAGGCAATTATTGTTTGTCTCTTTTAATATCTAAAATTACTGGTAAGATAATTGGTCTTCTACCTGTTAGAGTATTTATAAATGGATATAGAGCTTCTGTTATATCTGTTTTTAGTGTTGCAAATGTAGTTTTGTTGTCTGCTAAAGATGATTTTATAGTTTCTTCTGCTTTATTTTCTATTTTATGTATTAGTTCTTCATTTTCATTTACTAGAATAAAACCACGTGTAGTAATATTTGGTTTAATTAATAGTTCTCTTTGTTTCATATTAACATTTACTATTACTACTAAAATTCCATCTTTAGACATTATTTGTCTATCTTTAATAACAGCTCCACCAATTTCTCCAATTCTATTACCATCTACATATATATCTTGTCCTGAATATGATTCTCCTCTTGTGATTATGTGATTTTTAAGATTTAGAGTATCTCCATTCTTTAAGATAAATGTATTTTCTTTAGGAATACCACAATTAATACCAATAGATGCTTGCTTCTTTAACATTCTGTAATCTCCATGGAATGGCATTAAATATTTTGGCCTTAATAATCTTATCATTAATTTTATTTCTTCTTCATTAGCATGTCCTGATGTATGTAAGTCTTGTAATACACTATTTGTATATACTTTTACACCTTTTAAATATAATTTATTAATTGTTTTAGATATACTTAGGGCATTTCCAGGTATAGCAGATGATGAGAATATTACTACGTCATCTGGTCTTAATTTGATTTGTTTGTGTGTACCATTTGATATTCTTGATAGGGCTGCTAGAGGCTCTCCTTGAGAACCTGTACAAAGTAAACATACTTCACTTGGTTTTAAGTTGTTTGCTTCTTCTGCAGATATTAGTAGTTCTTTATGATCGATATATCCTGCATTTAAAGATATATTTATATTATTTTCCATACTTCTACCAAAAATACAAACTTTACGATTATGTTTATAACATGTTTCAAAGATATGTTTTACACGATAAATGTTTGAAGCAAATGTTGCGATTATAATACGTGATGTTTTACATTTATCAAACATTTCACCTAATGTTTCATCAACTACTGATTCGGAATTTGAGAATCCTTCATTTAAAGCATTAGTTGAATCTCCAATAAGTAAGTCTACACCTTCTTCTCCTAATGTAGCCATTTTATATAAATTAGCCATTGGTCCGATTGGTGTTAAATCAAATTTATAGTCACCTGTTGTACATATACGTCCATCTGGTGTTTTAATACTTATACCATGTGAATCTGGTATAGAGTGTGTTACTCTAAAAAATTCTACTTCTATTTCTTTAAATTTTAGTTTAGTGTCTTCGGTATAGACAAATAAATTGTCAAATCTAATATTTCTGTCTTGTAATTTAACAGCAATTAACTCTTTAGCATGATTAGGCGCATAGATAGCAGGTATATTTACTTGATTAAGTAAAAATGGAATACTACCTATGTGATCTTCATGACCATGAGTAATTAAAAGTGCTTTAATTTTATCTTCGTTTTCTTTTAAGAAAGTAAAGTCTGGTAGGACATAGTCAACTCCCATTAATTCACTTTCTGGAAAACTTACACCGGCATCAATAATAACAATCGCGTCTTTATGCATTACACAATACATATTTTTTCCGACTTCTCCTAAACCACCTAAAACAATTATTTTTGTTCCATTGGTTTCTTTATTATTCATAAAATCTCCTTTCTTTTTTGTAATAAAGAACTAACGAAAAGATTATACTATAAAATGTTTTTTTTGTCTATGATTTGGAATTATTATTTTTTTGTGTTAAAATTATAGCTCTGGGGTGATTATATGGATATATTAGATTTTACAATTAGAATATTTATTTGTTTAATACTTAGTATGATTATTGGAGTAGAAAGACAATATAGGCATGGTTCTGTTGGTCTTAGGACTAATGTATTAGTAGGAATTGGAGCTTTTTTATTTAATTATGCAACTTATGGATTTATTGGACATGATCAAAGTAGAATTGCTTCTGGTATTGTATCTGGTATTGGTTTTTTAGGTGCTGGTATGATTATTAAGAATAATAGTAAGATTAAAGGTCTTAATACAGCTGCTACTTTATGGTGTGTAGCAGCAATAGGTATTCTTACTTCAATGGGGATGATACTTGAATCTGTTATTGGTACTGTATTTGTTGTTATATCAAATATATTTCTTAGACTATTATCATTATTTATTATGAATAAGGTTAAGAAATTATATAGAGAAAAATGTGTATTAAAGATTACTTGTGATAAAGATTCTGAATTGATAGTTAGAAATGGTATTTCTGAATTTGTTGAGAAGAATCAAATACAATTAATTAGTATGGAAAAAGATTATGTTTCTAAAGAAAGTGTTAAATTAGAAGTAGTATTTTTGACTAGTAGAGTAGAAGAAGTAGAAGTATTAGTTTCTAATATTAGTGCAGAAGTTGGAGTAACATCTTTATCTTGGAAACATACTAAATATTATGATAGTGATAATGAAGATAATTCAAATGATGAATAATCTTTTTTATTTTGTATTAATATGTTGATATGATATAATAACAGCAGGTGATAATATGGGATTATTTAGTAAAATTAAAAATATGTTTAAAGGTACAACTGATGAAGTTGTGAAAGATGAAGTAGTTGAAGAAGAAAAATCCACAAAAGATGTGGAAAAAGAAGAATTAGATAAAGAAGAATCCACAGAAGCTGTGGAAGAAATAGTAATAGCAAAAGATGATAGTAAGGAAGAGAAGACTAAAAAAGAAGTTAAAATATATGAAAAAGGTCTTACTAAGAGTAGAAGAGGATTTGTTTCTAAACTTGCTAATCTAACTAATAAGTATAGTAAAGTTACTGATGAATATTTTGAAGAATTAGAAGAAATACTTATTATGGCTGATATTGGTGTTAATACTGTTATGAACTTTATTGATCGATTAAGAGATAGGGTTGATAAAGAACATATTAGTGATCCTTCTGAATTAAAAGAAATTATTGTTGATGAATTATTTATTATATATGTTAATGATGAAGTGTTATCTAGTAAGCTTAAGTTTAATGAAAATGGACCAACTGTAATATTATTTATTGGAGTTAATGGAGTTGGTAAAACTACTACTATTGGAAAGATTGCTTATCAATTAAAAAGAGATGGACATAAAGTATTATTAGTTGGAGCTGATACTTTTAGAGCTGGAGCTGTTGCTCAACTAGATGAGTGGAGTAAGAAAGTAGATGTTGGTTTCTTTGGAAAAGAAGAAGGCGCTGATCCATCTAGTGTTGTCTATGATGGTATTGAAAAAGCTAAGAAAGAAGACTATGATGTAGTACTTGTTGATACTGCTGGAAGATTACAAAATAAAGTTAATCTAATGAAAGAATTAGAGAAAATGAATAAAGTAGTAGATGGCTTAGTAGATGGTGGTTGCTCTGAAACATTATTAGTAATAGATGCTACAACTGGACAAAATGGTATTATTCAAGCCAAAGCTTTTAAAGAAATAACTAATATTACTGGAATTGTTCTTACTAAATTAGATGGTACTGCTAAAGGTGGAATTGTACTTGCTATTAAAGAAGAAGTAGGAGTACCTGTTAAGTATATTGGACTTGGTGAAGGAAAAGATGATTTATCAGTATTTGACATTGAAAAATATATATATGGATTATTTAAGGATATGATGTAAATGAGTAAAAAGGAAGATAATAAGATAAGTCCAGTTAATAGATTTAATATTTTATGGGTTAATATACAAGTTATTATGACTATACTTGTAGTAATATTTCTTATACTTAGTTTTGTTTCTTCTAAAAAGTATTTTTTAGGAATGGAAGTATGTATGGGATTAGATTTATTAGTAATGGCTTATAATAATTATTTAATATATAAGAGAAAGAATGTAACAGTTATGTATGCTATTATTGGAGTATTAGTACTTTTATATGCATTACTTGGTTTTATTGGGGTGATTTAAATGGATGAAGTAGTTTATTATAATGAATTATATGATTTATATGGAGAATTACTTACTGAAAAACAAAGAGAATATTTTGAAGATTATTATTTTAATAATTTAAGTTATGCTGAAATGGCTGATGATTTTGATGTTAGTAGAAATGCTATATTTAAACAAGTACATATTGTTACTGATAAATTAATTGAATATGAAGATAAATTGCATTTATTAGAAAAGAAAAAGAAATTATTAGAAATAATTGATGAAGTAGAAGATAAAAATATTAAAAATAAGTTAGAAGAAATAATATAAGACATATTATTTCTTTTTGTATGTTATAATGATAGTAGGTGGATAATATGAAAAAGGTATTGTTAATAATATTGAGTATTTGTATATTTGGTTTTTTAAATGTAAATGCTAAAGAGGTAGCTATTTATTTTTATGGAGAAAATGGTTCAACTAATACTTCAGGTTTTAAGATAAGTGGTGATTTGGTTAAATATGATAAAACTGATTGTGCTACTTATAATGATACTGCTACTATAAATAATATTAATAGTATTCGTAATAAGACTTTTACTTTAACTAAAAATAATTATGTATTG
>OCVV011265045.1_pt1 | contig 17233 bp, 10 predicted proteins | sample 1539721 | NCBI WGS metagenome assembly OCVV01 (sample SAMN02144230, study PRJEB22623) | gut metagenome | biome: sheep rumen | host: Ovis aries | place: New Zealand | reverse complement strand
ACAGCCCACAGCCGTGAGTCTGTGACGTCGTCTCGCCGCCGTCTTTACGAGAAAGCGATGAAGAAAAGCGGAAAACCAAGCGACTGGGACACCCTTGTAACTATCTTATAATCAGCCGATTATAAAATGCACATTTTTTGCACATTGATTTTCTTGCATTTTTTGACGGTTTTTCTTACTTTTGCAGCGCAAACTCTATTTCATAAAATAATAGCTAACTTTGCACGATCTACTCATAAAAGATAAGAATTTTCATGTTGAAGAAGAAAGTCATTCTGTCTATTTTGTGTCTGCTGTCGTCGGCTGGCATGGTGCTGGCTGACGGCGGCGACATCCATCGTCTGGCAGAGACGGTGAATCGGTTCAACCGCGTGTTTCCGCAGGAAAAGGTGTATCTGCATCTTGACAACACGGGCTACTTCATGGGCGAGACCATTTGGCTGAAGGCCTATATGGTGCGCACAGACAACGACAGCCTGGGAAGCCTGAGCCGCGTGCTCTATGTGGAACTGGTAGGCCCTTACGGTGATGTGGTGAAGACGCAGAAACTGAAGGTGGAGAACGGTACCGCCCACGGCGAGATAGTGCTTGACGGTCTGCTGGCCAGCGGTTACTATGAGGTGCGTGCCTACACGCGCTACATGCTGAACTGGGGAAAGGAGGCTATCTTCTCTCGGGTGATACCCGTCTTTGAGCGTCCCTCCACGGCAGGAGACTATTCGAAGCCCGTCATCAGGGAGAGCGTGGACGAGCGGCTGGTGCCCGTCGACCGTGAAGAATCGACGGAAAAGCTGCACCGCCTGAATGCCCACTTCTACCCGGAAGGCGGCCATCTGGTGAGAGGCCTGAGAAACCGTGTTGCCTTCTCGCTGAGCGACAAGCAGGGGCGGCCTGTAGTGGGCGAATGCAAACTGATGCACAACGGGCAGCTGGTGATGGAGACCAGCACGACGGCAGACGGTCGTGGTGTTGTGGAGTTGCCGTCAGGCGGAGGCAAATACCTCTTGCGGGTGACGAGTGCCGACGGCAAGCGCGAAGATTTCGAGTTGCCGGAAAGCGAGCCGACAGGCTGCGTGCTGCGTGCTGACGCGATAGAGGGCGACGTGGTCAACGTCGCGCTGGGGGCGTCGCCCGACCTGCAAGGTCAGACGGTGGGTGTTGCCTGGCTTCAGGGCGGCCACATGTACAAGTGTCAGGAGGTTGTGCTGGGGGCAGGAGAGACTGCTTGTCCGATGCCACGATCCAACATGCGTGAAGGAGTGAATCAGGTGACGGTAATCGACAATCAGGGACGCATCCTGGCCCATCGCATGGTGTTCGTCTATCCCCACAGTCCGATTGACACCATTCACGTGAAGCCGACCAACACCCGTACCCTGACAGGCGGGAAGGAGGTGATGGAGATACAGGCCAGGCCAAACACGACCTTCTCGATGGCCATCACCGATGCCACCACCCAGACGGGCGGCTGGAGCCACAATGCTGCGACGTGGCTGCTGCTGACAAGCGACTTGCGCGGATACATCAAGAATGCGGAGTACTATCTGGAAGCCGACGACGAGGAGCATCGCCGTGCTGCCGACCTGCTGATGATGGTGCAGGGATGGAAACGATACGACTTCCAGATGATGGAGGGCAAGAAGACGTTCGAAATGAATCACTCGCTGGAAGACAAACTTTACATCGACGGAAAACTGAACCAGTATAAGCGTAAGAAAACTGTAGACGGGGTGAAGATGGGCATGGTGCTGACAAACAATCTCGGCGACCAGTTGGCCGGTCAGACTGTGACAGGTGCCAAGGGTCACTATGCCTTTGCGCTGCCCGACTGCTATAGGAATTGGGACGTGACGCTGATGACCATGAAAGACGACAAGTTTGAACGCTACTACGTGGGCATCAACCGCCATTTCTCGCCCGAGCGCCGCCAACTGGAGGCATTGGAGCTGGATCCCGTGGAAATGAAGGAGCCGATGCTGAAGATAACGACGACCGACACGGATGATCAGAAATGGAAGAGTGACGAAGTGCAGATACTACAGGAGGTGAAGGTGACGGGCAAGATGTGGAGGAATCCGCGTGACTTCTGGGAGCGCGAGAGCCGTGGTGCCAAGAATGCCACACTCTGGTACGACTGCGGACTTGAGGCCGACAATCTGCTCGACCAGGGTTTGCCTGTGCCCACGCTCATTGATTTCCTGAAGCAAAAGAATCCGTTGTTCTCTGGCAACGACAACCTGTCGGGAGGCATTTCGTATCAAGACTACAGATACAATTTGTATGACGACGGGCCTTCGTATGCACGGCGACCTATCATCTGGGTTGTGAACAATAATTTCTTCTGCGCAACGGGTATGCCCGCCAGCAATGTGAAACAGCCTAAGGAAGGCGAGCAGCCTATGGAAAAGACAATCTCGTTCCCTTCCCAACTGGATGAGGTGAAGAAGGTGTATATTTCGATGGAAAAGAACGACTTGCGACGTTTCGCCCCGTACCTGAACACAATAGGAAAAAACTGCGTGATTGTCTATGTGTACTCCTACAGTTTGTTGCCCGTGAAGCCAGTCAAGGGTATTCGCATGACGCATTTCGAAGGATTCAACGTGCCCAAGGAATACGAGGAAGAAATGGTGACGGGATTGCTGCCGGCGGAAGACCATCGCCGAACGCTCTACTGGAATCCCGACGTGAGCACCAATGCTGAGGGCAAGGCGACCATAGAATTCTTGAACCGCCCTGCGTGCAAGATGATGAATGTCTCAGCCGAAGGCATCAGCAAGGATGGATCGCCAATGATTTGCAGATAGAATAGAGTATAAACAAAAAAAGAATGGGACACCTGCTCTGGCCGCGAGGCTGGGGTGGGTGTCCCTGTTTTTGGGGGGACGATGATAAATATTTGGAAAAAAATTTGGCTGAAAGGTAAAAAAAGTGTACCTTTGAACGGTATTAAGCGTTGTAGCACCGAAATGGTGCGCGTTCGCCAGTGACTATCAATGATTTAAAAACCTAAATACCAAGAGCTAACATGAGTTATCTGAGATTTGAAAAAGCTCTGATGACAAACCTGCAGGATTCTCTGCCGAAGGAGTTGCTTCGCACCAACCGTTCGGGCGCTTACTCGTGCTCGACGATTGTGGATTGCAACATCCGCAAGTATCACGGCCTGCTCGTCGTACCTGTTCCTGAACTCGACGACGAGAACCACGTGTTGCTGTCGTCGCTCGACTGCACCGTCGTTCAGCATGGCGCCGAGTTCAACCTGGGTTTGCATAAGTATCAGGGCAACAACTACAGTCCGAAGGGTCACAAGTACATTCGCGAGTTTGACTGTGACAAGATTCCAACTACCATCTACCGCGTGGGCGGCGTGATTCTGAAGAAGGAGTTCCTTTTCCAGAACTACGAGGACCGCATCCTCATTCGCTACACGCTGGAAGATGCCCACTCGGCCACGACGCTGCGTTTCCGTCCGTTCCTGGCCTTCCGCTCGGTGCGCCAGTTCACGCACGAGAACTCGGTGGCTTCGCGCGAGTATCATCTGGTGGACAACGGCATCAAGACCTGCATGTATGCCGGCTACCCCGACCTCTATATGCAGTTCTCGAAGAAGAACGAGTTCCACTTCCAGCCCGACTGGTATCGCGGCGTGGAGTATCCGAAGGAGCAGGAGCGCGGCTATGCCTCTAACGAGGACCTCTACGTGCCCGGCTATTTCGAGATGCCTATTAAGAAAGGTGAGAGCATCGTCTTTGCAGCATCGACGAGTGAGATCAAGACTTCGCGCCTGAAGAAACTCTTCGACGAGGAGGTGAGCTATCGTCCGCCGCGCGACAACTTCTTCCACTGTCTGGTGAATGCCGCCCATCAGTTCCACGTACGCGTGAAGCGCGAGGACGGCGAGAAGGAAGTTTGGTCATCGACTCAGGCTCCCACGAAGGAGTACTATTCCAACGACGACCGCTACCTGCTGGCCGGCTATCCGTGGTTCAAGTGCCGCGCCCGCGACACCTTCATCGCCCTGCCTGGTCTGACGCTGAGCATCGCCGAAGACGAATACTTCGAGCTGGTGATGGCTACGGCTGAGCGTGCATTGCGCGAGTTCATGGAAGAGAAGCCTTCTACAACGAAGATTTATGAAATAGAGAAGCCCGACGTACCCCTGTGGGCAATATGGGCTATCCAGCAATATTGCAAGAAGTTGGGCAAGCAGCGCTGCAAGGAGATGTACGGCAAGCTGCTTCGCGACATCATCACCTTCATCGAGGAGAACAAGCACCCGAACATGACGCTGGAGGACAACGGTCTGCTGCGCATCGAAGGTCGCGACGTGGCTATGACGTGGATGAACTCTACGGCCAACGGTCGCCCCGTGGTGCCTCGTACGGGCTTCGTAGTCGAGTTCAATGCGTTGTGGTACAATGCTCTGCGCTTCGTGGCTTCGCTGGCTCGCGACGACGAGAACGAGAAGGATGCCGAGCACCTGGAGGCTCTGGCCGAGAAGTGCAAGGAGTCGTTTGTCGACACCTTCTTGAACGAATACGGCTATCTGCTTGACTATGTGGATGGTAACACGATGGACTGGAGCGTTCGTCCGAACATGATTTTCGCCGTAGCACTCGACTACTCGCCGCTCACTCAGCAGCAGATGAAGGGAGTGCTCGACGTCTGCACGCGCGAACTGCTCACCCCGAAGGGACTGCGCTCGCTCTCGCCGAAGAGCGGTGGCTACAACCCCATCTACGTGGGTCCGCAGACGCAGCGCGACTATGCCTACCATCAGGGTACGGCTTGGCCTTGGCTGGGAGGTTTCTACATGGAAGCCTGCCTGAAACTCTATAAGCGCACCCGCCTGAGCTTCATCGAGCGCCAGATGGTGGGTTATGAGGACGAAATGGCTTACCACTGCCTGGGCACCATCTCGGAGCTCTTCGACGGCAACCCGCCATTCCACGGACGCGGCGCTATGTCTTTCGCTATGAATGTGGCTGAGATTCTGCGCACGCTGGAATTGCTTGAACGTTATAAATATTAAAGAAAGGAGGACCTTGATATGAAAGTACTAATGTTTGGATGGGAGTATCCTCCTCACGTGTTCGGCGGACTTGCTACTGCCAACTATGGTATCTCGCAGGGCTTGCATGCCCAAGGCGATATTGACACTATCTTGTGCCTGCCCAAACCCTTCGGCGACGAGGACCGCTCGGCTTGCAAGATTGTGGCCATGAATGCTGTGCCCATAGCCTGGCGCGACGTCAACTTCGACTACGTGCAGCAGCGCGTAGGCGATATCATGTCGCCCGAGGACTATTTCCGCTATCGCGACCATATCTATGCCGATTTCAACTACATGCACGTGAACGACCTGGGAGCTATGGAGTTTGCCGGAGGCTATCCGTCGAACCTGCATGAGGAAATCAATAACTACTCAATCATTGCTGGAGTCGTGGCTCGCACGGAAGAGTTCGACATCATCCACGCCCACGACTGGCTGACCTATCCTGCTGGCATTCATGCCAAGCAGGTGAGCGGCAAGCCTCTGTGTATTCACGTACATGCTACCGACTTCGACCGCTCGCGCGGTAAGGTGAATCCCACCGTCTACTCGATTGAGAAGAACGGTATGGACAATGCCGACTGCATCATGTGCGTGTCGGAACTCACGCGCCAGACCGTCATCAACCAGTATCATCAGGATCCGCGCAAGTGCTTCACCGTGCACAACGCCGTCTACCCCCTGAAGCAGGAGTTGCAGGACATTCCGCGTCCCGACCACACGGGCAAGGAGAAGGTAGTCACCTTCCTGGGACGTATCACCATGCAGAAGGGCCCCGAGTACTTCGTTGAGGCCGCCAACATGGTGCTCCACCGCACCCGCAACGTGCGCTTCTGCTTTGCCGGTTCGGGCGACATGATGGAGCAGATGATTTATCTGGCAGCCGAGCGCGGCATCGCCGACCGCTTCCACTTCCCGGGCTTCATGCGCGGCAAGCAGGTCTACGAGTGCCTGAAGGACAGCGATGTCTACGTGATGCCTTCCGTCTCCGAGCCGTTTGGTATCTCTCCGCTTGAGGCCATGCAATGCGGCACGCCGACCATCATTTCGAAGCAGTCGGGTTGTGCCGAGATTCTGCATAATTGCATCAAGGTGGACTATTGGGACATCCACGCTATGGCCGACGCCATCTACTCTATCTGCGTCAACGAGAGCCTCTTCAAGTATCTTCAGGAAGAAGGTAAGAAAGAAGTCGACCAGATCACTTGGGAGAAGGTGGGCACGTGGATCCGCACCCTCTATCTGCGCACCCTCGGATGGGTGTAATAGCCCCCTTCCCATCCTCCCCCGAGGGGGAGGAGTAGTAACATAAGTTATTAACAAAAAGACCCATTGCTCCCCGCATGGTCTTCCCCCCTCGGGGGGATAAGAGGGGGGGCTCCCATATGAAAACAATTTGTTTATATTTTGAGATACATCAGATTATTCATCTGAAGCGCTATCGTTTCTTCGACATCGGTACCGATCACTATTACTACGACGACTACGAGAACGAGCGCTCTATCAGCGATATTGCTGAGCGTTCCTACATGCCTGCCCTGAACACGCTCCACGAGATGATCAAGGAGAACGGCAAGTACTTCAAGGTGGCCTTCTCGCTCTCGGGCGTGGGTATCGAGCAGCTGGAGATGCACGCTCCGCAGGTGCTGGAGAAGTTGCAGGAAATGAACGAGACGGGCTGCGTGGAGTTCCTGGCCGAGCCCTACAGTCACGGTCTGTCGTCGCTCATCAACGAGGAGACCTTCAAGGCCGACGTGAAGAAGCAGGTGGCCAAGATGAAGGAGTACTTCGGACAGACACCGAAGGTGCTGCGCAACTCGTCGCTCATCTACTCTGACGACATCGGTCTGATGGCATCGCAGATGGGCTTCAAGGGCATGCTCACCGAGGGCGCCAAGCACGTGCTCGGATGGAAGTCGCCCCACTATGTGTACAACTGCGCTCTGGCTCCCAACCTGAAGCTGTTGCTTCGCGACGTGAAGCTGTCTGACGACATCTCGCTGCGCTTCAATAACCCCGAGTGGGAGGGCTATCCTCTGTTCGCCGATAACTACGTGAACGAGATTGCCTCGCACCCCGAAGAGAGCCAGATCATCAACATCTTCATGGAACTCTCGGCTCTGGGTATTGCTCAGCCGCTGTCGTCGAACATCCTCGACTTCCTGCGCGCCATTCCCGCTTGTGCTAAGGAAAAGGGCATCACTTTCTCGACGCCGACCGAAATCTGCATGAAGACCAAGAGCGTGGGTGCTCTCGACGTGCCCGACACGTTGTCGTGGGTTGACGAGGAGCGCGACGTGAGCTGCTGGCTGGGTAACCCCATGCAACGCGAAGCTTTCCATAAGCTCTATGGTGTGGCCGACCGCGTGCGCATTGCCAACGACCCGAAGATCAACCTCGACTGGGACTATCTGCAGGCCTCCAACAACTTCCGCTTCATGACCACGAAGCCCTCCAACGTAGGACTCGACCGCGGTATCTACTCGTCGCCCTTCGATGCGTTCACCAACTATATGAACATCCTCGGCGACTTCCTGAGCCGCGTGAACAGTCTCTATCCTGAGGATGTCGACAACGACCAGCTGGAGTCGCTGCTCACCACCATCCGCAATCAGGGTGAGGAGATTGAGATGCAGGAGAAGGAAATCACCCGTCTGCAGGCCAAGATTGAGAAGCTTGAGGCAAAGGCTGAGGTGGAGGACGTGGAGAAGCCCGTCAAGAAGGCTCCTGCCAAGAAGGCAGCTCCGAAGAAGGCTCCTGCGAAGAAGGCAGCCGAAAAGCCTGCTGAGAAGAAGCCTGCCGCCAAAAAGGCTCCTGCCAAGAAGGCTGAGAAGAAGTAGTATGTGACCTTCATGAGGATGCGTCAGAGAGGTTTTTCTGACGCATCCCTTCTTTTTTTGAGGAAACTATAACCTACCTCTTTTTTTATACATTTAACCAACAAAACTCGTTATGATTGAGCGTCAGATTATTCAGCATTTCACCGACGACGACCTCTATAAGTTGTCGATGTGTTGTGCCGTCATAGACAACTTCCCCCGGGCCCAGGTGAAGTATCAGTTTGTAGATCGCGACAACACGGTCTATCCAGAGGGCTTCGCCGAAGAGGTGCAGCATCAGATAGAACTTCTTGAAAATGTCTTCATCACCGACGAAGAGGTGAACTTCATGCGTAGCCGTTGCTACTATATTCCCGGCTGGTTCTATCGCTACCTGCGCGGTTTCCGTTACAATCGGAAATGGGTGCGCGTGTGGCAAGACGAGGAGCGTCATTTGCATATTGAGTTTGAAGGCAATTGGAGCGACACCATCCTGCTGGAGGTGAAAGTGCTTGCGATTGTTTCAGAACTCTATTATGAAATCACTGGTCAAACGGACAAGCTTGACTACGAAGAGTGCTACCGTAAGTCGTATGAGAAGGCTGAGCGATTGCTGGAGGCAGGTTGTGTGTATAGCGATTTCGGAACGCGTCGTCGTGCGTCGTTCCAGGCCGAGGAGACCGTTGTGCGGGCCATGCGCGATTGCCAGAATTCCCGTCAGTGGCCGGGTCGTTTCGTGGGTACGAGCAATGTCTATCTGGCCATGAAATACAATTTGACTCCCGTAGGTACGATGGCCCATGAGTTTGTGTGTGCTATTGCTGGCATGTATGGTCCGCAGATGGCCAACCACATGGCAATGGATGCTTGGCGCCACACGTTCCGCGGAGCGCTCGGCACATTCCTCTACGACAGCTTCGGATGGGACATCTTCTCGATGAACTTCTCTGAGGACTTTGCTAATCTGTTCAAGGGGCTTCGCATTGATAGCGGCGACAACCACGAGCAGCTGATGAAGATTGCCGCCAAGTACGAGCAGCTCGGCATCGACCCGCGCTCGAAGCAGGTCATCTTCTCAAATGCTCTCGACACCGACCGGGCCATCGCCATTCAGCGCTACGCCGTTGACTATTGCCAGCCGTCGTTCGGCATCGGCACCCATTTCACCAACGACTTCGAGGGCATCAAGCCTCGCAACATCGTTATCAAGCTGGTGGCGGTGAAGATTACGGAATCGTGGACGTTCTACAACGACACGTGCAAGTTGAGTGAAGACAAGGGCAAGCACACCGGCAAACCCGACGTGATAGAACGCTTCAAGAAAGCGGTGAATTTCCCAGAGTAGGGGAGGGCCCCTTGGTGACGAAGGCCGAAGGCCTGAAAAGAACACTAAAATCAATTGTATGATGCTCAGCGGGCCGAGAAGAGGAACTGCTGGGCATCATATTTCCATTGCGCCAAGTCGTAGCGAACGAAGCGTGCCAGCAGTTTTATAACCAATTGTCGGGGCAGCCTCGTGCGCCGCGTCAGTTGGTTGAGGGTCTGAGGGGGATTGGTCTGCAACGTTTCCAGCAAAAGCGAATGCTCGTCGGCAAACGTCGTGACGATGGGCTGAGGCGAGCGTTGCTCGTTCCACAGCCTCAGATGGACTGGTGAAGCCAGGATGTTCTCGTCGTCGATGCGGATGTAGGCATGACGCTCGTCTTTCTCTTTGTTTAATGCGTAGATAGGCTTTTGCTCGGAAGGAGGCACCGTAGCAATCACCACCGTCCGCCCGTTAACGATGTACGTGTCGAAGCGGATGGATGGCTGAGGCCGGCAGTAGGTATAGGCGGCCGCGTGCATCATGAAGATTTCTTCCTCGGAGCGCACTCCAGCCACTTCGCCGTCGTCTCTCACACCGATGAGCAGCCTGCCGCCGTCGGTATTGGCAAAGGCCGATACCGACTTGGCCAGCTTCGGAGCATCCGTAATCTTGTATTTGAAGTCTTGCTGCTGATGCTCGCCTTGCTCGATGAGGCGTTGAATGTAGTTGCTTTTCATACTTCCCTACATTTTTTTAATGCTTGAGCTTTCCCGGATTCAAGAACGCGATGCGGCGCGTTCCCCTACGTTCAATGCTTCACCCCTTTTATGCGCTCCAGCTCTTCCTTGAGGAAGCGAGGCGTGTAGCCCTTTCCCGACTGGGCAACTTCCTCGGGAGTGCCTGTGGTCAGGATGGTGCCGCCGCCGCGTCCGCCTTCCGGTCCCATGTCGATGATGTAGTCGGCCTGTCGGATGACGTCCAGGTTGTGCTCGATGATGATGACCGTATTGCCACGATCCACAAGCCGTTGCAACACTTGCATCAGGATGCGGATGTCTTCGAAATGGAGTCCGGTGGTAGGTTCGTCTAAAATATATAATGTGCGTCCGGTGTCGCGTTTGGACAGCTCCGTCGCCAGCTTCACGCGCTGGCTCTCTCCGCCGGAAAGGGTTGTCGACGATTGCCCCAGTTTGATATACCCCAAGCCTACATCCTGCAACGTCTTTATCTTTTGCAAGATGTTCGGGACGGCCTCAAAGAATTCCACCGCCTGGTTGATGGTCATGTCCAGCACGTCGGCTATCGATTTACCCTTGTAGCGCACTTCAAGCGTCTCGCGGTTGTAGCGCTTCCCGTGACACGTCTCGCAAGGCACCTGAATGTCGGGCAGGAAGTTCATCTCGATGGTCTTGTAGCCGTTGCCGCCACACGTCTCGCATCGGCCGCCTCTCACGTTGAACGAGAAGCGCCCGGGCTTGTAGCCGCGAATCTTGGCCTCGGGGAGTCCTACGAACAAAGAGCGTATGTCGCTGAACACGCCCGTGTAGGTAGATGGATTCGAGCGCGGAGTGCGGCCGATGGGGCTTTGGTCTACGCTCACTACCTTGTCGATGTTCTCCATTCCTTCGATGGAGTCGTAGGGCATAGGTCGCTGTAGTGAGCGGTAGAAGTGTTGTGATAGAATCGGCTTGAGCGTTTCATTGATGAGCGTTGACTTTCCCGAGCCGCTCACCCCCGTGACGACAATGAGTTTTCCCAGGGGAAACTCTGCGGTGATGTTCTTCAGGTTGTTGCCTTTGGCTCCTCTGATAATGATGCTCTTGCCGTTTCCCTCCCTGCGCGTGGGGCGGCTTTCAACATTCTTCTTCCCGCACAGGTATTGGGCCGTGATGGTGTCGGTCTTCAGCATGTCGGCAGGCTTGCCTTGAAACACCACCTCGCCCCCTTTTCGGCCGGCCAACGGGCCGATGTCGACGATGTAGTCGGCGGCCAGCATCATGTCGCGGTCGTGTTCTACCACGATGACCGAATTGCCGATGTCGCGCAACTGCTTCAGGGAATCGATGAGCCGCTCGTTGTCGCGCTGGTGCAGGCCAATGCTGGGCTCGTCGAGGATGTAGAGCACGTTCACCAACTGCGAACCTATCTGCGTGGCCAGTCTGATGCGTTGGCTTTCGCCGCCGGAAAGACTTGCCGAAGGGCGGTTGAGTGCCAGATAGTCGAGGCCCACCTCCAACAGGAAGTTGATGCGCGAGCGCAGTTCTTTGATGATTTCCTTTGCAATCTTTCGCTTCATCGGCACCATGTGTTCCTCCACATGCTCCATCCAGTCCTTCAGGTCGTTGATGTCGAGATTGGCCACCTCGCTGATGTTTTTATCCCAAATGCGGTAGGAGAGCGATTCCCGCTTGAGGCGTAGCCCTTTGCATTCGGGACATTGGCAGGTGGCCAGGAATTGGTCGGCCCATTTCTGCCCGGCCGTAGAGTCATCGTTGTCCATCACTTGCTTCAGATACTTGATGATTCCGTCGAAAGGCAGGAAGTAGTCGCTGGAGGTGTGTACCAGTTCCTTGTCGATGCGTACATTCTCAAGCGAGCCATAGAGGATTTCGTCCAATGCTTCTTGCGGAATGTCGGCCACGGGCGTCTTCAAGTCCAACTCGTATTTATGTAGCAGGGCGTCTATCTGCCAGAAAATCATCTGGTTCTTGTATTTCCCTAAAGGAATGATAGCACCTTCGTGAATGCTCAGTTTCGTGTCGGGAATCACCTTCGTGAGGTCAATCTCGTTGACCACACCCAAGCCCTTGCATTTGGGGCAGGCGCCTTCCGGCGAGTTGAAAGAGAAAATGTTGGGGGCGGCTTCTCCGTATGAAAGGCCCGTCGTGGGGTCCATCAGGCGTTTCGAGAAATTGCGCACGGCGCCCGTCGCCTTTTCCATTATCATCAGCGCCCCGTCGCCCTGCTTCATGGCCACTTCCACGCTTTGCTTCAGCCGTTGGTCGTCTTTTTCCTGAACGACCAGTTTGTCGATGACCACTTCAATGTTGTGGTTCTTGTAGCGGTCCACCTTCATGCCGCGGGTGATTTCCTGCACCTCGCCGTCGATGCGGATGTACAGATACCCCTTGCGGCGCATCGACTCGAACAGCTCGCGGTAGTGGCCTTTGCGTTGGCGTACCAGCGGAGCCAGGATGAAGACGGCCTTTCCGGCATAGTCTTTTAGAATCATGTTGATCACCTGCTCCTCGGTGTACTTCACCATCTCTTCGCCCGTCATATAGCTGTAGGCGGTTCCGGCGCGCGCATACAGCAGTCGCAGGTAGTCGTAAATCTCGGTGGTCGTGCCCACGGTGGAGCGGGGATTCTTGTTGGTGGTCTTCTGCTCAATGCTGATCACGGGCGAGAGCCCCGTAATCTTGTCAACATCAGGTCGCTCCATGTTGCCTAAGAAATTGCGGGCATAGGCCGAAAACGTTTCTATATACCTGCGTTGGCCCTCGGCGAAAATGGTGTCGAAGGCCAGCGATGATTTTCCTGAACCCGACAGGCCCGTGATGACAGTAAGGGCATTGCGCGGAATCTCCACGTCAATGTTTTTGAGGTTGTGCACGCGTGCACCCCAAACATTTATCTTTTCGTCTTCTCGTTGCATTTTTTGAACGGTAATCTCAACTCTCCACTCTCCGCTCGACCTGCAGGGTTGCTTTTCGTAGCAAAGCGGAGAAAGAACTCTCAACTCTTAACTTTAAAACTGACTCTCCGCTCGACCCGCAGGGGCGCTTTCGTAGCGAAGCGGAGAAAGAACTCTCAACTCTCAACTCTCCGCTCGACGCGAAGCGGCGCTTTCGTAGCGAAGCGGAGAAAGAACTCTAAACTAAAATCATTCCATACTGTTCACCCCCGTGTCTTCAGTATAGCCACGAAGCAGGTTCACGTCGGTGCGTATCACAAACTTTCGTCCGTCGGCACCCTTGGCCTTCACCAGACAGAAGTACACCCCCTGCTTCACGGGCTTGCCGTTATACGTGCCGTCCCATCCTCCCGCAGGGTCGGTCCATTCGTAGAGCTTCTGCCCCCAACGGTTGTAGATGGTAGCACGAAACTCCACCAGGCTCTGGTAGCCTTCCTTGGCTTTGTAGATGGGATTATGCTCGTCACCGTTGGGCGAGAACGCGTTGGGCATCTCCAGCCGGCTCTCCGAGATGGAAACCGTCATCGGATTCCGTTCGTTCCAGAATTCCTCGGTATAGCGTATCGTGTCGTTGCCTTGTGTAAAAGTGGCAAAGCACATCACCTTGTGCAGTCCTGCCTTTGTGAAGGTGTAGTCGGTGTCTTCGTCGTATCTCACCAGATAAGGCGTGTCGTGCTCACTTCCGTCCAATTCCGTCAGGTAGAAACGCCACTCGTAGTAGGCATCCCATCCGCCCACGTTCTGAGCGTTGGCATAAAACTGGACGGCCTTGGGAGCCGAACCCGTAAACGAAGTACCCGTTTCTTCTTCGCCCTCATCGTTCGTAGAGATGGCATACGGGTCAATCGTCGGCACCGCGTCCTGCGCCTCGACCATAGTCCTGGAGCCCATCCATGCCAGGCAAATGAGTATATAAAGATTCTTATTCATGATCATGAAAGTTTGAATTATCCTGCAAAGTTACAAAAAAAATGCTTATTTTGGGGTTCAGTTGAAAGATTTTTTGTACTTTTGTCGTCGTAAATCACAAAACAAGAGAAAATGAGAAAACATTTCAGGTATATTTTCGTTGTCGTGGCAAGCATTCTGAGCTTGTCGGTGTTTGCCCAAACAACACAATGGCGCGATATCTACACCGCAAAAAAGAAAGACACCATCTACGGCATCGCCAAGAAGTATAATCTTACGGTAGACGACCTCGTGGCAGCCAATCCGGCTATGAAGGCCGACGACTACAAGCTGAAGAAGGGCGAAACCGTCTTCATCCCGTTCGCGAAGACACCTGCCGACCTGGAGGCCGAGCGCCAGAAGGCCAAGCAGCCCCAGCGCACCGACGTCCGCCAGCGAGCCATCCGGGTGGGAGTGATGCTGCCCCTGCATGATGTCGACGGCGACGGCCGCCGCATGGTGGAATACTATCGCGGCATGCTCCTGGCCTGCGACAGCCTCCGACGTGCCGGCATCTCCACCGACATCCGAGCCTGGAACGTTTCCATCGACTCCGATATCCGCCAGACCCTCTTGCAAAACGGTGCCAGCGAGTGCGACATCATCTTCGGTCCGCTCTACACCAAGCAGGTGAAGCCCCTGGCCGACTTCTGCCGCAACTACGACATCCGCATGGTCATTCCCTTCTCCATCAGCGGCGACGAGGTTGAGCACTACGAACAGATTTTCCAGGTCTATCAGTCGCAGAGCCAGCAGAACCAGGATGCCATCAATGCCTTCCTGGAGCGATTCCCCAACCATCATGCCGTCTTCATCGATTGCAACGACTCCACCTCGCGCAAGGGCGTCTTCACCATGAACCTCCGCAAGCAGCTCGAAGCCAAGGGACGTTCGTTCAACATCACCAATCTGAAAACCTCCGACGAAGCCTTCCAGAAAGCCTTCAGCCGCACCAAGCCCAATGTGGTAGTCCTGAACACGGGGCGCTCGCCCGAACTCAATCAGACCCTTGCCAAGCTCGACCAGCTGCGCCAGCGCGACGCAGGAGTTGCCGTAGCCCTCTTCGGCTATATCGACTGGCTCATGTACACAAAGGTCTATGCCGACTACTTCCACAAGTACGACACCTACATCCCCACCAACTTCTTCTATAATGCCCTTTCCCGTTCCACTCAGAATCTGGAGCAGAACTATAAGAAGTGGTTCCATCAGGACATGCAGTACGCCCTGCCGCGCTTCGCCATCACCGGCTACGACCAGGCACAGTTCTTCCTGCGCGGGCTCCATCAGTACGGCACCGACTTCCGCGGCACCAAGCAGCAGCGCGTCTATAACTCCATGCAGACACCGCTCCATTTCAAGCCCGCGGCAAAGGGCGGCGGCATGCTCAACGCCCAGTTCATGCTTGTCCACTATAAGCCCAACAAGACCATCGAGGCCATCAACTATTAAGCCCTTCGGGCGTTTAAAAGCTGCTACGCAGCGTTCAAAAGTCGCTACGCGACGTTCAAGGTTCAATGCGCCTGCGGCGCGGTTCAAGGTCGCTACGCGACGTTCAAAGTTCAAGGTTCAAGGCGCTTCGCGCGTTCAAAGTTCAAGGTTCAATGAGAAAAATTCTGACTCTGCTACTTAGTTGCTTCCTCGCCCTCACGGCAACGGCCCAGGTGGGCGAGCATCGCAACGACTTCGCCCTGGGCGTCAATGGCGGCTATGCCCTTACGAACATCGGCTTCGTGCCCCGCGTCTCTCAGGGCATGCACGGCGGCATCACCGCAGGCCTCTCCGCACGCTATGTCTGCGAGAAGTATTTCTCCACCATCTGCTCCGTCCAGGCCGAGTTGAACTACACGCAGATGGGATGGAAGGAAAGCATCCTCGACGATGAAGACAATCCCGTCATCAACGAAGCAACGGGACTCCCCGAGCAATACAGCCGCACCATCAACTACGTCCAGTTGCCCGTTATGGCCCATCTCGCATGGGGACGCGAGCAACGCGGAGCGCAGTTCTTCTTCCAGCTCGGCCCCCAGTTCGGCTATTGGCTCAGCGAGAGCACGAAGACCAATTTTGACTTCGCAGAGCGAAACCTTGCCGACCGCGTCAATCCCGTTTGTGCCCAGGACACGATGGCCGTGGAGCACAAGTTCGACTATGGCATCGCCGCCGGTTTGGGCATGGAATACAGCGTTCCCCGCGTGGGCCACTTCCAGTTGGAGGCCCGCTATTATTTCGGCCTCGGCAACATCTATGGCGATACGAAGCGCGATTTCTTCTCCAAGTCCAACATGAGCAGCATCATCGTCAAGCTTGCCTGGCTCTTCGACATCACCCGCACGAAGCGGTAATATCGCCCTCAACCGAAAGGGGGTAGGGGTAATTCCTATGATTTTTTATATCGGAAAGATTTAGAGCCCCTTGATAAGGGGCGGCTATCGATCGGCGACGTAGGAGACGCTTTCAGAGCGAAGCGGGGAAAGAATGCAGGGTTTCATATCCACAAATATTATTGTTTGAGTCAATGTGAAGTCTGGGTGTAGAGCTATGCTCTGTTCGATACAAAGCTATGCTCCATAGGATACAAAGGCGTGCTCAGTTTGGAAAGAAGGCATGCTCTGTAGGATACAGAGACGTGCTCCTTTTGCACTGGAGGCATGCTCTGTAACTCCACCCAATCAACAGCACACCTTTATTTTGCCTGCGGCGCAAAGTGTAATTATCATTCGCTCGGCTTTCTTTCTCCGATAAACTACGAAAGCGCCACCCTTCGGGATGTCGAGCGGCCGCTTTCTTTCTCCATTTCATTACGAAAGCGGCCCGTTGGTTCGATTACGTAGCGCAGTGGAGAAAGAATTAGGCATTAATTATTCATTAATTTTTGGGGGATGATATAGGAGCTGGCACAAGGACCTCGAAGAGGTCACATGTGCATAACCGCGGGTCTTGACCCGCGGAATGTGTAAATATGCGAGGGGACGACTTCGAAGATGTCGCACATAACCATAAACCAAATAAACGAATTGGCTTTTCTGGTTGCTGTGCGACCCCTTTGGGGTCGATATTTGTTTATGGCATCTTCCTTCCGCAGGTCAAGACCTGCGGTTAAGCATAGTGCAATCTCTCCGAGGTCGGGACGACAGGTGGGGGGCTTTTGTATCAATAAGTCAAAGAACGCGTGTTATATATGGTTGTAAAGAATAGAGAGAAGAGGGTGACGGGCGGCGGGCGACTGTAGATCGATGTGAAGGCAATTGGTGCGTTATGGGGTGACGAAAGTGTGGGAGTGGAGGCTGTTTTTCCGGTATTTGCTGTATTTCTTTTGCACTGCAAAGATACGAAAAAATTTTGAAACTTCCAAATCGTAAGCACGAAAAACAGCACTTTCGGGGACAAAAACTGCACTTTTGGGTCCT
>OCVV012856418.1_pt1 | contig 17241 bp, 33 predicted proteins | sample 1539721 | NCBI WGS metagenome assembly OCVV01 (sample SAMN02144230, study PRJEB22623) | gut metagenome | biome: sheep rumen | host: Ovis aries | place: New Zealand | reverse complement strand
GTTCGACGATATGATCCACGTCGTCTGTTGAGATTTTAGACGCTATCATCATCTTGTAGATTGTGCCTTCGTCTGGGATGACTACAGCAATCCCAGTGCAAATCAAGAATATCAAGGGAAATCGTTTTATCCATTTCCAGAAAGTTTTACGATAAGCATCCTCTTTCTCTTTAGTGTCTGCAATATCTTCGATCATCATCGGTCCAACAAGAAGTCCAATCGCCCATATTATACCGCCGCCAATTGCAACAACCAGACAAACGATTTGAATATTAGTGATTAAACCTATAACATAAAACACCAACGGATTAATATAATACGTCATTGCGTTTCTCCTTCCTTCTTACTCTCATTAATGAACTTCTGAATATCACGTATCGTGTAGACACACTTTCGCGCCTCGGCTTGCCACTTCATGAGCTGATCAGAATAATAATCCTGTATAATTTTGCCAGCGTCCGATTCGAGATGCCCACCTTTAAAGAACACACAATGCCTCTTAGGATCATACTTACCGAGATTGATTGTCTCTGGATGAGAAATATGCTTCGTGGTATTGTTCTTGCAATACTCGAAGGATATCACTTCACCAAAAGATGTGAGTCGGTTCTCAACACGGCGTCTAACCTTGACGATACAAGTCTTCTCGATAGTTTTACCATTCCACTTGTATCTCCAGAAAACATCCGGAAGCTCTTCGATTCTCTTCTTACGCTCATCTTTGTTCATGTCATAAGTCCTCCTTTCCTTCGAATGGTCCTGGCCAAGGTGCTGAAAATGAAGCTTTCTGCATAAACTCTTCTCTAGAAATCGGTGGTATCATTGACGAATCATTAAACTCGCACCATTTTCTTTCCATTCTAGCCCGTCTCATGCTGCCACGCTTTTTCTTCTTAGGAAATAACTCTTCGGTGATCTTATACTTTTCATAACCATTTATCTTCATATAATATCTCAGTTCTTTTCTGGTCATGACCCACGTGAATGCCGGGATGTCTTCACTCAAATATTCAAATGAAGAAAATAACGCTCGATGAAGAGTCATAAGTTGATCGGCTATCCGTCTTGCAGCAACATCCATCGGCATCGTATTTAAACTCGCAAACGTTATTATTGGAGCATCCATATTTATCCCTCCTCGAACTCACGGTCATCTTTAACCCAGATCGGTTTACCAGTGTGGTTGTCACGAACCAGGCGGTGATTCAAATATAACGCAAGACCACCCCAGTTCTCTTCGGCAACATCTTCGCTATGCTTCTTATCAAAGTAACACTGAATAATTTCATTAGCAGAACAAAGGCACCAGCCGAAGCCAGTGCCCAGAACGAATATCACTACCATAATAATTGTATCCATAGTATCAATCCTCCGTTACTCTCATCAGAAAGTTATGTTTTCAAGATGCTTTGCCGCACAGCTTGCTGCCTGAACTGCGTTACCTAAACGACGTTCATAATGCTCGATTTTTTCTTTGGCCATACTCGGCAATTTGCATCCAGTAGCATTCTGCCAGTCAGATATAACGTTAGAAAGTTCTTTTATACGCGCATCCAGTTCATTAATATGAGAGACGTGATCATTAATTTCGTTGTTTAATCTATCAACCTGAGCCTCAAGCACGTCAACGGTAATATCAGATTCGCTAAACAGCATTCCATTCGATGTGATCCAGAGCTTGTTGTATTTGTTGGCCTTAAGTCGATCCTGCAGTTTCTTGATTTCAATACCGAGATCGCAAATACGATCGTCATCTCTTTCCAGATCGTCTAATATACCATCGATTCTCTTCTTGGCTTCTTCAGGAGTATCGCACTCGGTAGCCTTTTTCCATTCAGCAAACTTGTTGCCCCAGTAGTCAGCACTTCTTTCCCAGCCAGCAATTCTTTTTTTCAGAGAATCAATTCTCAAAGTATCGATTCCATGATCGTTTAAGAGATTAATTATCCTGCTTTCAGCTTCTTTAGGAACTTTGCAAGAAGTAGCATCCTGCCAAGCTGCAATTTCCTTCTGGAGCTCGAGAATATAACTGCGATTTTTTGTAACGGTATCACCAAGACGATCATTCCTATTGCTTAATGAACGAATATTCTCTTTGAGCTCGTCATTCTCAACCTCAAGCTGATCGATGGAATCCATTACACAAGAATATCCATTCTTATCGAGATAATCTTGAATCTTTGCAAGATCGTGACCGTAAGTGGTTGAACCATCTCCATAAAGAATACGATTCAGAGTGCGATTAACGCACTTGAAATATCTATCGGTGTTACGTCTGATCCAAAAAGCGCGTCTTGTGCTACAGCCTTTCAAACTAAACTCTTTGCCAATCGCCTTTGTGAACTCGAGATTGTGCACACTAGCCTGCAGACTAGCGTTCTCTTCCATGAGCTCCTCAATATGCTTTCTGGCCTCAGTCGAAGTTTCACAGCATGTGTTACTTTTCCAATTATCGATAATATCATTGGCCTGATTGAGACAACGATCAAGCTCTTCAATCTTTTCATTAGCTTTGTCGAGCTCAAGTTTATAATCGGATGTTGCCACCCATCCGGTTGTAACTACCAGCTCATAATATGGAGCCATATGGGCGTATTCAGGATCGATGACAGTACAGCTAACCTCACCAGGAATGAACCAACGAATAACGACTCTGTCTTCGTCCCATGTCGGGTCTGCAAGTACTGTAGGAATATCTCCATCAGAAGAGCCGTGAATAATATCCCATCTGTTAGATCCGTGTTCTATACCAAAATGTTTTGTGAAATATGTCTTCACAATATGGTTTTCAATCTTCTTTCTTCTTTCAATTGTCATCGTGCTCATGATTTGCCTCCCTTATTAATCACAAGAATATCATTAATGCTCACATTGAAAATGTCTGCCAAAATAACCAGATTGTCCAGAGTCGGCATGGTTACTCCATGAAGCCATTTGTATATGGCCGCAGGTGTGCTAAAGCCCATAGCCTTCTGAATATCACGTACAGTCAAGCCATGTGCCATACGAAGTTCATTGATACGATGTCCGGTCTTAAGCATATCAATAGCAACCATCTTGTCCTCCTTAATGCCGCCGAAGATGATATCACGAGCTTTTCTTTCGTCGCCAACCATCTTCTTTTCACCTTCGATCCATCCGGCAAGTCTCTCCTCACAAATCGGGCACATATCATAAACCGTGGTCAAATATTCTGTATCGACCTTATTGGGGTTTATTCTGTGAATAAGCACTTTGCTAGTGGTATAGTTGTACGGTCTGCCACAGATATCACAAAGATACCACCCGATACCGGCAGATTTGTTTAACTTGTTTAATAACGTTCCCACGATAGCCTCCTGTTAGTAAATATGACTTATTCGTCTTCTTCCGGTGCTTCCTCAGCGATCGGGTTCTCGTCCTCGTAAATATAATCGTCGTGAGCGAAATCATCATCAGACTCAACTCTCTCAGCAGCTTCGATCAGCTGCAGTGTAAGGTTTGAGCTATTCTTCAATTCTTTAGCAATAGCATTGACTCCTCTGCTGATTGAATGAAGTGTGTTAAGTAAATCCTTTACGTCTCTGTCTGTCATAAATATAACCTCCTTATAGTGCCAATATGGCTTGATAGTTTTCGTTTATGAATGCTTCCATTTGCACCCACAGTTCCTTTTTTCTCTGGTCTCCTTGCGGCCATCTCAGTGGGAATGGTCCGCCCTGACCATTGCGTCTATAACGACCCTCTAACCAAATATCAATTTGCTGGCGTACATAACCTGTATCAAAGTGGTCGTCACTACATTTCATAAGATCCATATTCTGCATAGCAATCCAGAACCATTGGTCAGGACGATTTCCACCTATAACATCATTTTCGCACCGGTAGCTCAAGGCAATGAGTACCTCAAGCACCGATGCGGGCGGAATATCACCATCTTCAGTTATTATGTTTGGAATATAACCCTGCTCCATCATGTAGGAGCCTCTCAACATCAGCCCATCCTGAGCTCTGTTGTAGTCCATGGGCAATCTCCAAATATAATCAATCTTATGAAGTGTTTGTAGGAGCAGTAAATAGTCCATATGAGGTTCCCTATCCGCTCCTACTTTCTCTAATAGCCACTGATAGTATTTTACCTCATTGAACTTCCCTCCTTCAGAATATCTACAATTGTAATTCAGCATTGAACCTCCTAATCAATAGAACGGCCAACAATTTTCATGACTTCATACTGCTCGCCTCTCTGTTCGTTAATGATGTTAATAACCCTTCGGTTTCTATCATCATTAAACCCTGATGTGGCAAGCACGTCGCCTACCAGCTGATAGGGGTCGTCAATAACCTGACCGTCCTCTGTTTCCATCCAATGTTCGTCAACGTGCCACAAGAGTACAATCTCTTCACCAAGGCCGGGTTGTCCGATCTCTTCCCATTCCATCTCTCTTGGACCTCGTGCATTCTGGTAATCTTGTGTCAATATCATACCTTCGACGTCATTGATGTAATCTTCATCCTCTGTAGGATGAGCTGTTTCTTCATCTTCAGGATCATAACACTGGACATAGTTTTTATACTGTCCGATGTTCCATTCACCACTTTGTATAGAAATATCAGGAGTCATAACAGATCCTGTATCTACTGGCTTTTCAGTATCTATAGCTTTAGCAGCTCTGTCATTAGCTTCTGAAATATCACGAGCCTGCTGCTGAAGCCAATCAGTAATCTCAATCGCTACTCGTCGATCAATCTCGTCTTGAAACTCGTTCTCAGTATACTTTTTGCCAATATAAAAGCCTATAGCACCAGCAACAGCCATACTAACAAGCTTGACCAAGATATCACTGCTTACCATTCTGTTCAATGAAACCACCGTCCCTGAGAATTACGCATATAAAAGCAATCGGCAAAGCGACGGGCCATGCAAGTGCAAATATTACACCGGCGATAATAGAACCAAATCCGAGATCCCGACGCTTTTTGTTATATGCAGCTATGTCATAATGCAAACCGATAATCATTGCCAATGCTATGTAGTAAACTTTAGCAAACAAGAATATCACCTCCTTATGCAAACTCTGGTTTGTCAAGATAAACTAATCTGTAATATAGCCCATCTTTGTCTTCATCCATGCTCATGTCTACATTAATCCACTTAATATCACGAACGCTCGGGTCCCACATTAACTCTTTAACCTCATCATCGTAATGGTAAATATCACCATTCTCTATTCCTAGGAAGAACAGGAACTCATCGAACATTAAGAATTTATGTGACATGTATGAGAAGTTAGCCTGATTAATAGCTCTTAAAACCCTCTCTTTGGTTGACAAGAAATATGTCTGAGTAATAGGTTCATAGAATCTATCGAGTCCACCGACGATAATATCACCATCCTTTTTCTTCGGCTCTTCTCTTTTCAGACTCTCTTCAAGTATCTCTTTTTCTTTTTCCGGTCCAACAGTCTCCTTAACAATATCACGATACGCACCATACTGAGTTATAGCCGCAGAAGCAACTGCAGACGTTGTGACAAGCTTCTGGTTAAGTGTGTTGATGCGCTTGTTCGAGATATAGTTTCCACCTACAATACATGCTGATGTGAATACTCCAGAAACCATGGCTGGAATATAAGCCTTTACAATCTCTTCTCTTGTCGTAGCAGTTCTAGCTTTCTCAGAACCCTTAATCGACAAATATGATGTAAGACCAACTCCAGCCACTCCACACCACGACAGTATTGTAGGGGCATTAGCTATTAACAACTCTAATAGCATAATCACCTCCAAATATAACTTATGCCGTGGCTGACAGCTTCTTGATAGAACCCCAGCCGAATTTCTCTCGACCTTCTTCCTCGATTTCAGCTACAATATCACCATCGCAGTTGAATATGAGCATAGTCATCGGAGCACTACCATCAGGTTCTCTCTTCTCATCGAGGAACTGCTGGTTAACAACCTGAATAAGAATCCTGTTACTCCTGTTCGGGTCATTCGGATCATATAACCATCCAAGACGAGCTCCCTCAAGAACCGGCTCTTCTCCACACCTGATTAGAGCCTCGTTGAGAGTTACCCAGCCTCTAATCACAAGCAGGTCATTAAGATCATTCTCAGCGAGTCTTACAAACAGCCCATTTCCATGTGGGTTGCGAATATCAAAGTTCCGGTTGTGCTCATCAAACATGAACGAGCACGAAGCTAAGCCAATCGTCTCGTTGTCATATGTCACAACCTCTTTTTTCACAACCTCTGTCTCTCCGGTATCTGGATTGACGACATTCTCAACGATGGTCTCACGTTTGACACCGTACATATACTCCAGGTCCTTCTCTTCGCCGAGATCGTTACGAACGCGGGTTCTGTAGTTTGTGAAGTCCTGAGAAATAGCTCCACAGGTTCCTACAGCATTGAGATACATGGCGTTCTTCCATCCGAATCCGCCAAATATGAGACCCATGCCTCCCATTATGAAGATTGATGATCTCAAATATACCTTGCCGAATCTGAGAACTGTGTGACCATATGCACTCATGGTATCGCGCTGCTTCTCTTCCTCAGAATATGTAGGAACACCTGTCGGGTCGATGGAAGCTCTAAGCCATTCAGCATGTTCTTTCTCTGCAATGAGACGCATACGAGCCTCATGGTCGTCGAGAACTTCTTCTGAGTTCTTAGCTGTCTGAATAATAGCATCTACAGTACCTATAACCATAGATATCACGCCTGCAGTTACCATTATTCCGGGCAGACGAGGTTTAATCATAAAACAAAAGCGACTGAAATTCACAATATAACCTCCTTAATCGAATTTCTCAGCAATCTTCTTGTAGATCTTACCGGCGTCATCAAGTGACGTCTTGTACCTTGTAGCAATATCATCAAGAGTAGAGCTGAGCTTATCCATGAACAGCTCGGTTCCTTTCTTGACGATCTCATCACGCACGCCGTAAATATCGATCTGACGCATTACATCGGCACTAGCCTGGGCGGAGATCGATTCCTCAAGAGACTTACGAATATCAGCGCTTACCTTGTCGGCGTGTTTCTTGATCTCAGAGTGTGCATCATTACGAATACCTGCACACACCTTTCCGACTTCTCTGTTGACTGTTGTGTTCACTGTGTCTGTAACAGCTTTGTCAATTGCCTCTGACACGATGTAATCGTCCACATGAATATCAACATTCTTAGCAGCCTCATCAATAGACGCATCCAGCTTATTGAGAACAGCTTTCATGCGTGATCTCTCATCTTCCATGTTGTCAACCAGAGACTCAACTCTTCTGAGTCTCTTACGGCTTTTGTGTGAAATATAACCAACAACAGCGAAGCCAATAAGCCCGATGATGCTGCCCGCTGCAATTCCGATCTGGGTATTAGTAGTCATGAATATAACCTCCTTTTAACAGTTACTTAATCTTTTCAGGCTCCGGGAAATTGATGAACCAGTAGCCACCACTAGAAAATACATCAACTTCGTTGCCAAGATTCCTCCATCCGTAATTCCATCCGTTAAGCGGACCTGTTCTGGACATCAACGCCAAATATGTGTTGATTGAGACCGTGCCATACTGCGCTATCTCGCCTCTTAACGTGGCAAGCGCTCTATCGGCCAGGTCTTTGTTTGTCCAGCCAAGTGACTTGTACTCGTAAATATCATTCGGATTGTTCTGAGGAACATACGAAACGCCGCCAGAATAATATGCGCTGTAGTTATTCGCAAACGACGTACCTGTAGACCATGGAACATTACCGTTGTAAGTTCCCTGCCCGCTCTTTTTGTAGAAAAATGCATCGACTGCACCGTGAGCAGAATCAGCAAAGAACCGTTTCAGATTAGGAATCAATATGTTTGTAAGAACATACTTCTTAATACTGTCGATACTATCTGCCAAAAATAACTCAGCGAATTTAGTCGACAAACTTTTCTTTTCGACTGTGTATCCGATAGGCGCTAAAGTCCTATTCTCTTCAGGTGTGTTAGCCATAAACTCTCCACGAAAAATAAAAGGAGCAGATGTTTAGTCTGCTCCCTATCGATCAACAATCCTTCTTAATTCTTAAATATCACTTCTCGTCAGCAACTTCCTGAAAGTCAGTTGTGCCGGGTTCGACATTTGCTGCCGCTGTCTTGTTCACCGCCTGTGCTCTGATCTTTGCTTCCTTCTTCTTGCCTTTGCGTCCAATAAGCCAGCAAATTGCCAGTGTCGCAAGTGCTCCATAACCTGCATACTTGATCTTGTCAACAGTTGTCGGTCCAACATAGACAGTCTTGACAACTTCATTTGTCGCAACCTCGTTTGTCATAACATCATTAGTTGCTGCATTCATCATAATGTTCTCTTCCATAGTTTTATTCTCCTTTTCTTTGTTTTATGGAAATGTTGATGTTTCTACATTATAAGGTATGAAAATATCGCGAATACCGAAGACATCTTCAGACCCTAGATGCCTTCAATAAGCGTACTGAGACGGACTATATAGTTTGGTACCCATAGATACAAACGACTCCATCTCTTCCGGATTAATCTCTGGAGTCTCATCTATAGCGAATACTCTAGCAGGCTCTCCAGTATCAGGATATATGCATGTTTGATCTTCAACCAAATGGATGCCTTCTGGACAATTATAGCTGGTCCATCCAACAATATCATCGCAAGCAGGAGCTTTCAGTTCGAGTTTGGTATACAACTCAGCAAAGCTGGACCAGTCCCAGCTAGATATCACTTTGTTGAACTCTTTTACGGATTCAACAACTCCGGCATATGACTTGCGGAACCATCTGTCATGACGCACATCGTACCACAGCTGGTTACCGCCACCAGGAGCCGAAATATGATTCACCTCCGTAGTCGGCTCCAATATAACCTCAGCCTTCGTTTCTTTAGCGCGATCATCCGCAATGCCCTGTCGAATCTCGTTATACTTCTCTTCTCCAACCACCTCCTTAGTCTTGGCATGGAATTCGCGAAGTTCACGAGTTGCCACAGCAGCAGCTGCTGTACTAGCAGCGAGTCCCTGATTCAAAGCAGCAATACGCTGATTGCATTGAATCTGAGCTGACACGATGCAAGTTCCAGATATTGCAGATAATATAAACGGGACAGCTCCAGCTTTCATAACACCAAGGAATTTCTGTCTCCTGGTCAGAGTCTGATCTCTAACCACATCATTAATCTTATCTGCACACTTGTACATGGAATATAACGCGCCAGCCTCAGAGATCAAACCAATGCCAGTCAATATAGACGGCATGTTGGTTTTAGCGAACGCGCCAATATCTGCTGTAGTCATCGCCTACCCCCTTAAACATGTTCTGCACATATGCTGCTGATTCTGCGATGCCACTGGCTCGTCCGCGATTGTATTGAACCTGATCCTCCTTTACGATGTTGCTCCACCGGTAAATATCTTTCGAAGCCTCCTTCATAATATCTACACAGTAATTGTTAGTCCCTAGGAGTGACGCTATCGTGCAATGAGCATGATTGAGCATCATCTCCAGTCTGTTGATAGTAAATGTTTTGATCGTTGATACGACACCCTTCAGAAGCATTCCTCCAAATATCCATCCAACGCTCTTTACCGTTTCAACTACAGCGTCGCTAACAGTACTACTTTCTTCAGAGTCTACTGTCGCTCCGGGAACATCCACAATATCGTCCGCCTCCTTGTTAAATAACATGTTCCCGTTAAGTGTGTTCTCTTTAGGATCGGCGTCTAATCCCAAAGATCTAATTGCCAGTTTGTAGACACCATACATGATCATTCCGGTCCCGGCGAATGCCATCATTCCGACCAGACCTCTCGACGCGCCACTCTGTCCTATGCCAAGAGCAACACTATCTAAAAAATTCAAACCCATGTTAATAACCTCCTTTCAAATATAAACATGGATGAAAAAATAAAAGAGACCATGTTAAACTTGTCGGCTTCGAACCGACGTCTCCCGAGTTGCCGGGTGTTCTACCATTAAACTATTAAGTGGTGCTCCACATTTAACATCATCTCTATTATAGGCCGTGAATTTTTCGCGAATATAATCATAATCGCAAGGTTTCTGTTCCTCACCCTCCTTAACAACTGGAGATCTAGAACACTCAAAACCGTCCCAGTAATCACATGATCCGTACGGACAGACCATAGACATCACTCCTCTACAGCAATATAAGCTCCGTCGAAAAGCTGAACAGCTCCTGACGGAATCGCATAGTCGATGATGCAGTCCTGGCAGAACTCGTGTCTCGACCAATATAACTTGTCACCAACCTCGTTATCACTGGACGTGTTGTACTGGTCGAAATGAAGTACAACCATAACACATGACAGCCACTCCGGAGATGTTGTCGGCTTGTCGTCAAGCTCAAGAATCTTTTTGAATATCCTCTTGGCAGCCTTAGTTCCACCGAGATGTTCGATTTCAACCCACATCATCTGAGCATACTCATCTGTAATACCAAACTCTTCAGCGTGCTTGATGTACTCAGGCATCTGAATATCACAGAAGAGCTCTATCTGCTTTTGAATTCCGACAGGGGTGGATATAGCCTGACCGATAAGGTTTCTGGTTGTGGTGTTGGGATTCCATTTGTCAGCAACCCAGTTTCTAAGAAATACATAGTTCTTCATAGACGGCGGAATCAAACTCGGATTCTCATCAAATATCATCTGGATAAGCTTCTGACCTTCATCGCCATAAAACTGGTAAGCACCGAGAGTAAGCGTAACCTCTTTTCCGATTTTAGGCGGTTTAACATAATCCCATTTGCCCTGTCCATAGACCTGGCCTCCAGATTCTGCGCCGGTAATCATCTTAGCGCATACACGTTTGTTGTAATCAAGCATAACAACCTCCTTAAAAAATAAAGGAGCAGATGTTTAATCCGCTCCCAAATATAACCTTTAGTCAATAAGTCCCATGCTCTTTAAAATGTTGCCTCCGGATTCTCCTCTTGAATATCTTTCGGAGATCTCTGCCCATTCGCTCTGTGTCGGTGCTTTCTTCAGATCGAATCTATGTCTGATCCTTCCGTCGAAAAAGGTCTGATTGTTCAGATATACCTCTTTTTCTGCCTGTTCGATTGCTCTTGCCACGGCTTTCTTCTCCGTATAAATCGCCGGCACCATGTTGGCTCCTGTCATCAAAACCACTAATCCAATAGGACCTCCAATGATTCCTGCTGCCATACCGCCCACAAAACTTCCTGCTGCTCCGTTCAATTTTAATCCTTTCATAATCTTAGCCTCCGTTTTAAAAATAATTTTGTAGCTTATTGCTATTATAGGCAATGAAAATATCGCGTTTTTATGCTATCTTCACTGTTCGATAGACGTCTACAACCTCAAGAATCTTCTCCTGGACTTTAGGTTTTACAGAATATAACACTCGCCACAGCTCTTTGGACTGGCTTTTCATCAGAGTGTACTCAACCTTTGCCACTTTACAAGCTGTGACAATAGCCTTAATCTCACCGGGATCTGCAGATTCAAAAATATAGTTTTCAATAGCACCTGGAATCAATTTCATGTAATCCAACGATATCACTCTCCTTTGTACTTCTTGACAAGATCGCTAAGAGTAGCGAGTTCCTGTGCAGTTGCGCCACGTGCCATCATGTCTGCGCGCAGGTTTGAGATTGTGTAAGGTGACGGATTGGTATGAATATCGTCATAGATCATGGCCATTGTTTTGTTTAAAGCATTCATCTGTTCAATATATGCACCTATAACCCCCATAATTCCAGCACTAACAGCAGCTTCTGGTTTAACGATGACCAATGGTCCCATGTCAGAAGTAAGATTCTGTGTATACTCAACCATGCTCTCTTCTAATTTGTTAATGTCTTCTACTCTACTCATAATATAGCCTCCTTTTGTGTTAAAAAATAAAGGAGCAGATGTTTAATCCGCTCCCCGTTACCTTAATTAATCTTCGTCGCAATCGTAATATACTTCTCTGCTCTCTCTAACGGTCACAATGTTCCGCTTCCATTTCTCCTCTCTGATCTTGGCCTCCTTCCACATAATGTATAACTTGGTCAGTGCTTTGAATATGCACGTCACCATGTACATCATCCAAATAAGGTCTGTCAGATCAACAATTTTCACTTTCTTCATTGCTTTTATCCTCCTGTTAATTTATAGATGCAACGTATTACCTATTGCTATTATAGGATGTGAAAATATCGCGAATTAGATCTTTTCCCAGTCATCTTTTGGAAGTGGTTTCATCTTTAAAGCCCACATTAACTTACGCAGATTAATAGTAGGATATAACCCACTAGGAGTCGGCTGCTTTGCATGCTCCTTAAAATATTCTTCCAGGTATTCAGAATTTGCAATCTCATCAGCAAGTGCCCAGTCTACTGGAATAAACTTCATCGTCTTTGTAGCATACGAAAAATGTTTTCTTACTACTGCAATTCCATTATTTTTGTCATCCAAATATAACGTGCACGCGCTGTAAAGAGGGTGACTGCACTGGTAATATCGTTTAACCTTCATAAAAATAGAAAGCCCGTGTAATACGGGCCTTCGTTACTCACCTCCAAACTAATATAACGTCTCGTCGTCAATCAGATCATGTTCTTCAGCCATCCGATTGTCTTACTAGTTATGCATCCGTTGGTTTCATAGTCTAAGACAGCCATAGTCAGCTTACTCAGGCCAAAGATCTTGCCACCTACGCCAATTATCGTAACTGCTCCACCCACAATATCGCCAAATATACCGGCTTTTACCTGAGCTGCTCTAATCTGCTTATCGTACTCTAACTTCTTGCATTCCAATTCATACTTCGACTGTTCTAATTCGGATTCGAATTTGAATTTCTCCACTTCGTGCGCCCGTTCCTGATTGAAGCGATCTTTCTCGTATTCGAGTTTGCCGCTCTCAATATCACTTCGAGACCGGAGTTCCTCTCTTCTCAGAGTCGTCTCCGTTTCAAGTCTTTCTCTTTCAAATGATAACTTATCATCATCGATAGCGTTTCTGGCTTCGAGTTCCTCTCTTCTAATAGCGACCTCTGTTTCGAGTTTGTTCTTCTCGAACGCCAGCTTATTGCCCTCAACGCTGTCCCTATGTTTAAGCTCATCCATTCTCAGAGTTGTCTCTGCGTTTACTCTAGTCTCTTCGATGTTAAGTCTACGATCATCAATTTTACTTCTAGAATCGATGTCGCTCTTTCTCAGTTCGGCGTCAGTATTGAATTTCTTCGATTCTAACTCCAATTTCATCTTCTCAATCGAGTCTTTGGAATCAAGTTCGCGATCTTTCAGTATAGCCTCGCTCTGTATCTTCTCGGTTTCATTTCGTATTTGAAATATTGTGCGGTACATGTCCAGTCCCGATTTAACACCTAGTGTGTATTCCTTTGTTCCTGGCTTTAAGCTTTTAAGCCCTGTCATACACCTCAACCATTCTTCTGATAACTTGTCTTCCATCTCATTTTGCATAAAATATAACCTCCTTTTAATGAGACATTTTATCGTTGCATCATTATAAGAGATGAAATCATCGCGAATATCATTTAAAAATGTTTTTACGCATAACGTCTAGTTTTAGGTAGTAGTTAAACCGCTTCATTCCAGAAATCTACATCTTCTCTATCTTTATTCCAGAGTCCTATCTCCAACTCTAGATAATCTCCAGCGTGCTCTTTTTTCCAAGCTTTTACTTGGTCATCTAAATCATCTAGCCACCAAAAGTTCCAGAAATTATGAGCGTCATCATAATTGTCAAAGGTTTTTCCTTCCCAGTGGTAAATATAATCATTGCATTCTTCACTATACAGATTCGCTGTTACTATATATTTGCAATCTGCCATTGTCAAACCTCCTAGAAAAAATAAAGGAGCAGATGTTTAATCCGCTCCTCTTTCCAATCATTCGTTTGTTCTTTCTAATCCTGTTTCTAATTCTGTTGTCTTCTTTGTTACAAAATCGAACAAGTATGCTTTCTTCTTAATAATGTCGTAAAAAGCCGCTCTATGTCCATCTCTCCATACGAGTCTTTCGATAGTTTCTTTATCAAACCCATTAATATAATAGACCAGCTTAATAAGCCCCACTAAGATAATAGCTCTCATTGTTCCTCTTAAGTTTCTAAATAAATTCAACATAACCTTTCTCCTTTCGTTAAAACGAATTTAATATTGTTCTATTATAGGGTTTGTAATTTTCGCGAAGACAAAAAATAAAAGCGAAGGTACTCCCGAGGATCGAACTGGGAATACGGCGGTTGGACTTTCACCAACAACATTCGTCTCTCACCTTGTCTTCTCTTTCTATTATAGGATCTGTATTTTTCGCGAATCGAAATAATAAAGGAGATGAATTCATCTCCTTTTTTCAATAGCCTCCATTCTTTCATTTAATCTTTATTTCACTTTCGACATACGTAAGACATACTTCACCGCTCTTTTTGTCGAAATGGACCTTAGGTTCGTAAAATGTGTCCATGTTGAATCCCAAAGCCTCACAGAATTTATACGTCACACTCTTTCTTAATTGCCGTCTTGGAATAATTTTCTTAGTAACTCGAATATATAAATAATCGCCATCTTTCCAAATCTTTGGAAGATTAGATGTTCGTCCGTTCTTGTCTGTCATTCCTTTCTTACAATCACGTACTAACTGCTCCTCTTTTTCATCAACATGTCTTCTTACGAATAAGCTCGCCCATTCATGCTGTGCCATAATAAAACCTCCTTTTAAGTTTTGTCGTTAGTTTCTATTATAGGGCATGTAAAATATGCGAAAAAAGAAAGCCTGCGTAATGCAAGCTCTCTAATCGTCTTAGCCTTCATAATACTTTCTGTTCTTAATCTCTCTCATCTTCTTTTCGAACTCGCTCATGTCATCAAACTGTTTCATCGTCTCGTTGGCATAGTCAACGCCGTCTCTGAATCCCTCGTCATAGGCTGCTCGTAATTCTTTCATATCTTGATCTTTCTTTTTCTCGTTACGAATATCCATTAACTGGAATCCTGTTTCAACAGCACCGCCCCATACGCCGAATAACAGTGTTGAAACCATGATTCTTTCTACTTTAAGTCCACATACTTTTTTCATGATTAATACCTCCATAGTGTAGTATAATAGTAATAGCTTCTTTGCTATTATAACCTTTGAAATTTTCGCGAAAGGAGACAAATATAGAGGAACTGAACGATGAGAAGACGTTTTACGAAAAAAAATTAAAAGCTATGAATTACGAAGATAAACCTTGCCAAAAAGCTCTAATAGATGAGCTAATCAACAAGGTTTACCTTTACGATAGCGTTCGACAGTATGCGTTAAACCAGGGAATATCACTCAGCAGACGAACCCTCTACATTGATGACGGGTTCATTGTCCTTAATCACAACCTGGAATTTTAATGCTCTGGACTTCTCGATCTCTGGGAGATCCACATCTAAATCGATTCGAACAAGGTCCTGTGTAGGGTCGTTCTTCGTGATGATAAATCTCCCAGCCTTTAAATTCTTACGAATGTGCCCATCAAATATACATTCGGTCAAAAAACCAATCACGAACCCGATGAGCACAAACATGATCGCCCAAATATAGCTAGCCATCAGTTACCAGCCTTAACCTTTCCGAAGCTGTCGATAAAGACGTTGGCAAGAGCCGTCTCACCAAGCGTGAACAGGTTAGTAGCCTTGGTGTAGACGAGAGCCGTCGGAGTTCCCTCTACAACAATATAGGCTGTGAGTGCTGTTGCATCCTCCTGGAGAGCGATGACTGTGCACTCTTCTGTACCTACATCAACGATAGCACCGAACAGATCTCCATGAGAAATCGGACGGTCCGGACGTGTGATCTTGTTTGCCGTTGTATCAATAGAAAATCTTCTTGCCATTGCTGTTTCGTACTTAAAAAACTTTCCCATTACTTTATTTCTCCTTTTTATAGAAATATAACGGAACTTCATCGCCTGAGTTTCCGTTGTCATAATAGTTTCCGTTGATTACTGTGACGACATGTTCGCCACTACATAGAATATAAATGCCTTTAGGATGGTCTTTGCAAAAGTCCGAAATGGTATAGCAAATCGGACAAGTATTCGGTAGTGCATGGCACACATACCCAATTGATTGTAAATATGCTTTAAAAACTATGCTCGAATCTGGCATGGCGTATACGTATCTGCCAGTAGCACATAGCTCATCGTATGCCACTTCCCATGGCACTCCTTCGGCTGCACATATCGCGCGAACTGTACAATCGCTAACAGATTTAGAGCCTGGATTTGGATTGAAAAATATGTATGCCATACACCCTTCCTTATTAAGTTTTAATTAAGACTCTGAACAGCAGTAATCGCTTTGTCGATCATATTGCGTTCATAGCCAGATTCAGCTTTATCATACATAGGCTCAAGCGCAGCAACCATACGATCTTTGATGCTATGACCATAGGTTGTATCCGGCATACCATTTGCCATATTGGTCATATATCTACCGATATTCATATTACGTCTGCCATATGTACCATTGAAGTCTACACTACCACCATAGTTCATAGGAGAACGGCCATAGTGACTCTGATGTGCAGGATAATATCCAAGCGTATCTTCTTTCTCCCATTCACCATCTTTCAGGCAGTGGATTATTTTGACTGCTTCAAGGGCATCTTTTACACCCTTGACTTCAGTTGCGTCCTTTATCTCACCCTTCTTTACTACCTTCTTGATTTCTGAGCAAAGAAGGTCTTCAAGTGCTTCGTAATCCGAATTAGATAACATTCTCACTTCCTCCTTTCTCAGATTTCAATAGTAGCGTTCTTCATGAGGATTGCCTGGTTGGAGGTATTGGTAACGGTAACGGTCTGACAGCATCCACAGAAAATAGCTACGGGCATCTCTCTGCCGATGTTGAAATACTGTTCGACTGCTGCTGGTGTTACTTCCATAGCGCTCGCTGGAACTATAGACCCGCCAACAGAGAAAGCTACAGTAATCGGAGCAACCGTTCCGTCAGTGGGTATAGCGATATTGGCTCCGAAATTAACCGGATACTGTTTACACGGAGCATCACAACAAGGACAACAACTACGTCTCTTATTAGGACCTCCTGAAAGCACAAATGAGCCGGTTCCATCGCTGTGCTTCGTATTACCGGTATTGTCACGGATCTGGGTCAGCGTAAATATAACAGACTGACCCGGCTGAATTGTCTGCTCATCAATCGCAGTATAGAATCCCATTATGATACCTCCTTTCAGGAGTTACCACAACAAGACTGAGGCTGCATCT
>OCVV011332983.1_pt1 | contig 17244 bp, 9 predicted proteins | sample 1539721 | NCBI WGS metagenome assembly OCVV01 (sample SAMN02144230, study PRJEB22623) | gut metagenome | biome: sheep rumen | host: Ovis aries | place: New Zealand | reverse complement strand
GAGGGAAAGGGCGGCGGCAAGCATCGTCTCACGGGGATCTCCGAGCGGATAGCCGTCCAGCGGGTCGTCATCGACCTCATAATCGGGGGCAATGCCGTCGGGCATGCTCAGGGTGATCCCGTTGCAATCCGCGTAGCGGGCGTACATGACGTAGATGCCCCAGTTCTCCACATAGGGCTTCGCAACTTCATATTCCCCTTCCTCCAGGGCGTCCTTGACCTCGTCGTACCAGTCTGCGGCCGACATCAGGGCGCCGGCGCAGTACTTGCCGGAAGTCTGCCCGCCCAGGACCCTGACGTCCATGTAGGGCTTGAGGCAGCAGATCAGGCTCTCCGAGGCCGATGCACTGGCCCCCGTCACAAGCACGTACAGGCGCGGAAGGTCGGGATTGGCCCCTAGGGTGGAGACCACCTGCAGCTTCCCGCCGCTGCGGAACAGGAAGGCCGTCTGGAAGAAGGTGGTGTCGGCCCCCATCTCTTCCGTCAGGGTGGCGTTGTAGATTTCCCGGGAAAGGATGCTTTCCGCCTCCACTTCCCGGACCGGGGCCAGGAGCGAGGCCAGCACGTTCTCCGTGATGACATAGCCGCCTCCGTTGTACCGGAGGTCCAGGACCAGGTCGCCGATCCCCGCCTCCTTGAACTCCTGGAACGTGTCCACCAGATCTTCGCAGGAATCCAGCGTAAAGGAAGTATAGTGCAGATAACCCACTTTCCGTCCATCCTCGTTTTCCAGGATACGGACGGTCTGGACCGGATTCTCGTACATGTCCACGGCGGTCACTGTAACGCTCCGTCCGTCCTTCAGGCCCATCTTCACCGTCCCGCCGCCCAGGAGGACATCCTGGACGAGGGTCTGGTAATTGTCCGGTGTCATTTCCTGCCCGTCCAGGGTGAGGATGACGTCACCGCGTCCAAGACCCGCCGTTTCGGCAGGGGAACCGGCATAGGTATAGGTAACCACCGCACAGATGCGGCTCTGGGCCTTGTCCACATAATACAGTTGGAAATCCATGCCCAGGGTGCGCGTATGGCCGGAAACGCCCCCCTGCAGGGAGGAATAGTCGTCCGTAAGCATTGTCCAACGGTCGATGTCTTTCCCCTGCGCATCCTTGTACCGGACTTCGGCAACCTTCCCGATCGGTTCCACCCAGTTCTCCCACTTCTCCAGGGCCGGAGCCACCTCGTCCCGCCACAGGTAGTACGTATTCATCGTGTTCCACGCGAACATGTTCACGTACTGTCGCTGCATGCGGGTATCCTTGTCCAACTGCCGCCACTCGTCCGGCATCCGCTGCTTCCGGCAGCCGGGCAGCAGCAAAGTCGCCACCGCAAGGGCTCCCAGGGCGATTTTCCATCGAATCCATTTCATTCGGCAAAGATAGCGAATCTCCGGCAAAAAGCGGCCGTCTTTCAGGCACATCTTCTTTGTCCGGTAAATTCGACCCTGAACTACAGGACCCGCACGCTGACCTGACGACCGAGAACATGGAATAGTATAATGGACTCAACAAATAAACCGGGACGTCACACATGTCTTGCTGCCACAGACAACCGAAAGGGTGTGGTTCCAATCGGTACGACTAAGGAGAGGTGACTAATCTCTATCCCCAAAAGGGAGTTTGACCAGCATCGTTTGTTCTCCTTCGGCAAAGGGAATCGTCTGGACCCATTCGGCGACGAAACAGTCCGGACTGGGATAATTACCGTTCTCACAATGGAATCTCGATCTGACAGTACTCTCCAAGGACGATGAACGGACCGATATGTGATCCACCTGTGTAAAGGAAGAACCCCGGGCTTCATAAGTTACCCAGGAACCATTTTCGTAGGCAAGATATCCTTCCATCTTATCCGATATCTTTTTCAAGTTCACTCCCGGGTCCTGGGATGAGTACCTGTAAACCTCCACCGTGTATTCAATCAAATCTCCTTCTTCCCAAACTATATCCAACCCCGATTCATCGGTGCCGTTCAAGACGGCTCTCGTTCCAAACTCGTTCGAGACGCTGAATTTTAATTGCGAGGAGAATGCACCCTTGTTGCACGCTGTCAGTATTAGCAAGATGGCGGTCATGCCAAGCATGATCATTTTTTTCATAATCGATGATTTTAAAAGGTTTTTTAAGAGCATATCGCAATACCCTGCTCAGTTTTTGTCCTGGCGGAAAAGGGATTTCCCCTTGGGGAGGATGAAGTTCACAGGAACCATGCTATCCTCTTCCATCGTTAACGAAGAATATGTGTTTAAATACGCCCGTTGATCGTTCACTTCGATTACGGTAGGGACTGTGCCTTCAACTTCATTTGTCGTGACTGTTTTCCCAAGAATCGGCACCTGTAATGAGAACGTGATGGTGCCTTCACTTGTGTCTATGCTTTTTTTAGGTTTGAAAAAATACTCTGTCATCGCGACAGCAGACCCATCCATCAGTATATCTTTAAGAGAGAGAAGCGATCCCGAGGTGATCGTCTCGTTCGACACATAAAGTTGCTGAGTGTATCCGGGGAACGAGAGGAATAAAAGCCCTCTGTTTGTCATAGTGGTTCCTGAGTACGCATACAATTCGAACAAATCGGACAAATCTTCCCCTGCCGAACGCCCCAATACAGGACGGTCGGCAGTCAGGATGACGGATCCTGCAATCCCCATATAATAATATCTTTCCGGTTGTGATCCGCTCGCAGAAGAAAGATGCTCGATTCTGCGCCTCTGCTTCAGAATATGTTCAGAGAGTTCCCGAAACATGTCGTTGGAGGTCAGGCAATCATCATCTTTGCCAAAACGGACTCCCAGCACGAAAGAGTCATTGGTTATCTTGTCACGAGTACTGCATATAAACAGTGACAAGGGTATTTCCTCAGAAAAAGGGGCCAGCGCTGCACCGGTCGGCTCCCATGCATAGTTGGTCCAAGTGCAGGAAGACCAAACAGACACAGCCACCAGCGTGCTCATCAGATAAAAACAACTTCTCATTATACCGGCCTGAAATTGTAAATCATCTTGCGCCAATAGTCAAAATCGTAATTGCTTAGCATCCAACTACCGGATGGAGAGCAAGCAATATCGTTATACTCTCCGGAATAGTCTTCTTTCTCTCCCCAATTCATATAAAAACAATTCAGAATAGGAGAAGAATACTGTATCTCTGTTTTAAATACGTCAATTGGCACATAGCTATTCGTTGCTTCGTCGTAACTCATCCATTGATAGTACACGGTTGTCATATTTCTCTTGGTCTTGTACCCATCTGCTAAGAAAGTATGGCCTGTGCCAAAGAGAAAAGCCGTTTCAGCACTCATGATCGCAGGAACGCCACTCCTTAAACTAACCAGGAACGAATCTGGGGAATAACGAACTCTTTCACAGACGATTCCATAATACCCAAACACATTATCAACCAAATCGGCTGGATCACCGCTCGTTCGATCATTATAGAATGTTGACGGGAGGCGAAGAATAACATCCGTAACCAGAACTGCCGCCGGGTCATTATAAGTAGCATCCAAAGAACGACTCCCATCAGGAACACAAACCATATCATTCCAGATAGTATCACTCAAGCCTCCGACTTCAATCTGAAAACCATTAAGATTCCCATAAGAAGTCGCGTAGGCGGGCCCATAATCAGGTACACCCGTTTCATTATGCAAATAATATAGCATCTGTGCCCCGGCAATCGCAGTGCAGCCAGCTCGAACTCTTGGGTCTGCCTCATCTGGATCTGTCCCAAAGGGGCAGTAGTGGTTAAAAGGAGCGTGCTGATGCCATCTTGTTTGCGTTAGATGAGGGACATATTCATATGTAACTTCTGTCGTAGATACACCATAGATTTGCCAATACTCTTGTGGAACAAATGGTGGATCATCAATAAACCTGGTTTGAGGCCTTTTTGCTTCAAGATAGTCTTTATCAGCCGTCACTATTTTCCAAAACTCCAAAGATGTACTTTCATTTTCTAATAGTTTTGGAGTCATCCTGTCATAATAACTGCTATCCCTGCGTCTCGCGACAACATCTTCACTAAGACAATCAATCCATAGCGAAATAGGCTCTTTAGCGAGAGCAGACTTCAAATCTCCCCTCTCGGAGCAGGCTAAAACAATGGGGCCACGCTTATCGGCTGAGATGATTTCCCATCCCTTCGAGTACTGAATTAAATAGCACGTAATTTCCCCATCGTTCAGATACTCTTCGACATTGATTACTTTTAACTCTTGTTTATTGCACCTTGCCTCAATAGTTTTAAAAAGGAGATATGAATCAATATCTTGTCTACTAACTGATGTATCTTCACGTATTATCTCCTCAAGCGAATAAAACGATCGCGTGACTGGAGAATCCTCGATCTCCCAAGTACCTTCATCTGTCAAGTAATCAGAACAGTTCACGAGACATAAAAGGGAGGTTAGCACTATATATCCTTTTTTTAAAACCATATATGATTGACTAAAATGAATAAGTTTCTTACAAAGACGGCCGACATTATGCCGGTCTAACAGGAACCACAGCAACTCTATTTCAAAGGTAAATATAACAAAATTAATTAATTTTCAAGCATTCCCATATTTTATTGAAGATGGCTAAACAAAAACATACGGTTTAACAACACAAGTCATTGAAAACACTGTCAATAATGACCGCTCAGAAGGCTACTGCGAGTGAGTGCAAATGCTCCCCAAAAAGAGTTAGGCCCCGACTTTACGATGGGAAGATCAAGGGAGTCGTGATGTTCGGAAGGCCGTTGAAGTAGCTTACGGGAATCTTCCCCTTGCCCAGCTCTGCCGCATTAGGTGATAATACCAGGGGGTCTGTTTGTGCCTGAAGTCCTGCACCCAAAAGGGACAGGACCTGGCATGGAAGAATATGCCGCGTGTTCATCTTTCCTTCGGGCTAGATGGTGAATTCACCGGCAAACTGAAGGCCACTGGATGTGGTAATCCGCAGTGTATAGAGACCGGCTTCCCCGCTGAAGGGGAGAAGAATTGCTCCGCCCGTCGTGTCAAAACTAGTGAAATAGTAATCTCCGGCTGTAGAAATCAGTGAGACGGAGACCGTCCCATAGTCCGTAGAAGACCCGAGCATGACGTATCCGTCCATCAGTTCGGCGAAGAATGGATTGTACGTAGGCATTCGAGGTGCATCAGGAATCTCTGACGGAATGGGAACAATAAGAATCGGCGGATTCTCTGGTACGTCAAGGGCGTGAGGCTCTCTCGAGTTTCCGGTAAGAGCTGCGACTGCCAGTATGACAGGCAGCAGGCAGAGTGACTTTTTCATTTGTATTGAGTTTTAGCTCTACAAAGATCTCTATAACCGACGACAATCAACAGAAAGCAGGGTTACAATTATTTATTTCTAAATAATTCTTAAACAATCATTTATCGAATTCCTTCGGTTACAATTACTAAACAGGAGACCCATTTTGACAGAGAATGATTACTTTTGTGTGAAAGACACCTGTCATGAAAAAGCATTTCATCATTCTACTTAGTACCATTATTTGCTTCAGCTGTGAAAGAGATGCGCTCTCCCGTCTCAGCATGGCTGAAAAGCTGATTTCTTCACATCCAGACAGCGCTCTTTGTATTTTGAGGGCCATTGATAGGAATTCTTTGAAAACGCCGAGGGTGACAGCGAAGTATTCGTTGTTGATGAGTGCTGCTTTGGATAAGAACTATATTGACATCAGCTCTGACTCCTTGATTTCAAGTGCTGTGAACTACTATTCAAAGCATGGTGGCCATAAGGAAAAGATGCTTTCTTGGTACTATCAGGGGGTCTGTCTGAAAAATGCCGGAGAATTGATCCCCGCGATGCTTGCTTTTGAGAAGGCCGAAGGTGAAGCCACCGGGTTGGAGGAGTGGTTGCATTTCGGACTGATTTGTAGGAATAAGGCTGCCTTGTACAATAAGAGCAGCAACATTGCCGCTGCCATAGAGTATTGGAATAAGGCGATTTCCTGCTTTGAGAAAGCCGGCGCTGACATCTATAAGGCGTATGCTGAATTGTCTCTTGCCACCGATTACTCAAACGGGATGATGTATGAGAAGGCGGACAGTCTGATCCGGAATTTGGAAACTTCTTTCTCGGACAATCCGAGTATCTGTGTTCTGTGCTCTCTGAGGAAAGCGGAAATCCTTGTTCAGAAGGAATCTGAGATGGAAAAGGCGGTCAACCTGTTCAGAAGCGTTCCCAGAAGCCGGTGGAGCATTCAGGATTATGGCTTTATTGCACAAGCTTTTGAGAGGATGGGAGCAAAAGACTCTACGGATTATTGGTTGTCCGAAGGATATCGCCTTTGTTCCGATGAACCGAAAATGGCATCTCTGGATTATATGAGGGCATTTATTGAAAAACAGAGGGGTAATGATGTCGATGCCTTCCTTCTTATGAAGCATGCCGCTTCTGTGCAGGACTCTCTCACCCGTGCACTACTCCGACAGTCCGTCAGTGGAGCCCTTGTTGACTATTACAAGAATGAATCTGTTTCACGAGACGAAAAGATTCGTGCGATGAGGGAGCATGCCCTGCTCAGAATTGCATTAGGGCTGCTCCTGACCGTCCTGCTGATGCTGGTTTTCTTCTCCAGTTCACTGAAAAAAGACAGGTTATTGCAAGAGCAGATGGCTCGCTTGTCATTGAATGAACATGAATTGGAACGAATCAGTAAAGAGAAAGCATGTCTTGTCGGATCGCTGTTCAGTGAGAAGGTCGACCATCTGGACAAGTTGTGTGAAACTTTCTTCAGACTAGAGGATGGGCAGCAAAAGGAAAAAATCCTGAAGCAGGTCAAAGAACTGGCTTCGAAGATAAGGTCCGATGACCATCTATTTCTTTCCTTGGAAAAGGATTTGGATCGGTACTGTCAAGGTATTATGACGAAACTCCGCGCTCAAGTACCTCGAATCAAAGGAGAAAACCTCAAGATTATTATGCTCTTCTTCGCTGGCTTCTCTAATGAAATGGTCTATCTTATCCTGAACAAAAGTTCTGTTGAAAGCTTGAAGACCGTCCGATCCAGGTTCAGAAAAGCGATCCTTGATGCGCAGGCGCCGGATAGCGTCCTTTTTCTGAAAATGCTTGAGATTAAAAGGGCCGCAGGTCGGCAAAAATAAATGATTTAGTGTGTGCTAAACTCCCGTCCTGCGACCGAAATAACAAGCATTCTGGGACAGAGAGGTGATCGCAAAAGAGCGTGGGCTCTTCGGACATGTCAGTAAAAGGTTCTGGTGGACCCGCAAAAACTGCCGAAGAATTCCCACGCCTAGCGGCATGGGAAATCCTATCGGACAGGCTTTTGCATTTAAAAATTACCAGATTTTTCCTGACACCTGTCTCAACAAGACTTCCTATTGAAATCGTGTATTGATCGTATTTTCAACTGCAAATATAAACAAAAAAGCACTCCCTGCAAAGGGAAATGACTACCATCACGTTTCAACCTTGATTTCTTGGTAGCGATTGCCACCTTGTTATACGGAAAGATTTCGGGCAAGGTCTGCGCCGGTTTTGGGCAAAGTCTGTTTTTCTGCAGCAGACCGTGCCCGCCCAATCGGCCATACAGGCCTCTACAAGGACATTTCCCTGGGCATGGTCTGCCACCATTTTTCAAACCGTGCCCAAAACCGGCGCAGACCTTGCCCATCAAGTGATTATTTTGCAACAGAACATGTTTACCTAACTGGACACACTTTTGGGGACATTATCTTTTTTTATGCCTCGTCTACGGCATCGCGGAGACGCTTACTGATTATAGATATCCTAAACTATATAAATAAGATAGCCCTCTAATTAGTAATAAGGTGAATAACACATAACATGATAGGTTTATCATTCCCTTGTCTGTTATTTTGTCGAAACAATAAGCTTGCGTAATAGCAAATCCAACTACACATAGTAGGATTGACACAACTCCTGAGAGGATAAATGTTCCAAGAAGATACAACCGTCCAGATAAAGAGTGCACCAAAAGAATAGTCCCGATGATTGCTACAATAAGAAATAGCAAAGCGAATGATTGTGAGACGACTATCTTCTTACCACTCAGAAATGGCCTTTTGATATTCTTCTTCTGTCGCATATTTCTCGTAATAAAACTCACTATTGTCATCTATGCCAACAACAATATATTCCGTTGATGTCTGGCCCCAGGATGTCCTCACATATGAATAGCCATAAGCTGTTCCGCTTTCGTTTGAATCTATTTTTTTAAAATTCTTAATGCGTTCACCTTTCGTACGATATGTTGTTGGATTGAAGCCATTTTCACCTTTAACAAATCCACGATATCCCTTCCGAAGAAAAGGAATCCCATATACTGACCTCAGGTAATTTTCAAACGAAACAGCGGAGGACTCTGCTCAAGGTCGGCTGACAACTTCTCCATTCCTCTTCACAGGTATTTCACCATTATCGTGATCGCTAGCATGTTTTAGTTCATGGCCCATATATACGAACTCGCTTGGTGAGCTAAAATCTGCACAAATAATAGGGTGAGTTACGTAGCTGATTTCTCTACCAGTAAAACCAGCATTCCAAGAGAAAACAACTGGTTCCAAAGAATATGTATTTCTTGATTCAGTCAAACCGGATAAGATGGTGGAGCCCCGCCTTGTTGCAGCAATCCGGGCTAAATCAGTTAAAGCATCAGCAGAATTATTCCGAATTCTAATGATTTTACCGTCCGGATCCACCAGATTAATCGGATTCCCCGCACAATACGCATACGGACTGATGCTGTAATACTTCTCCGCCATCGGGTCCATCGTCGTGAAGCGAGCATAGACGGGATTATACATCCGCGCCTCGAAGTCGTAGAACGGGGAGGACGGTAGCGTCGCATCCTTTTCCTTCCCGCCGTAACGGCGGTCAAGGCCGGGGCTTGTGCCTGTCGCGGCTGCATCGAACTCACGGCCGAAGGGTTAGTAGTCGTTCGCCTGCTCCACCGCCCCGGTGGCATCCGTTACCGCGCGGATTTTCCCCTGATGGTCCGTGATGTAGAAGTGGCGGCTGCCGTCCGTGGCATCCACGTAACCGCCCTCGAAAAGGACCGTCTTCAGCTGGTTGTCCTCAAATACCAGGGAGCCCACATAATCCGTGAAATGCTCGATGGAAATCGGAATGCTGTTCTCCCGGTAGGTCCATCTTTTCCGGCGCAGCTTCACACCGTCGGACGAATAGCCGTAGGAAGCGTTGTACCGAAGGACGTTGAATACCTCGTTTTCCTGATGACCGGACTGGTAGTACGAAGGAAGCCCCAGCAGGTTGTACCGGATCGATTTCACGCCCTGGTTGTTATCGTAGGACAAGCGGCCGGCCGCGTCATAACCGAGGATTGTTTGGAAACTCTCTAAATTAGCGACCTGTCGATTAATATCGGTTACTTGTTCCATATCCAGATTGACTTATACTCGAAAGAAACGTTCCCCTTTGAGAAATAATTAATCGCTTTCTTCAAACGAGGAATAGCCGTACCAATAAACGCGAAGTATCTGAAAACGAGTAGCTCATGTTCTTCATTCTCCCGGGTGATTATACACAATACTCTTTCCTGTGCTCCATGTTCGTTGTAAGACCATTTGGCAGATATCAGTTTTACGTTTGACCACTCGAATAGTTGAGGGGCATCCTTATCATAATAGTCTATCCCACTCCCATTTATAGTAAGAACTATTAAATTGTTTTCGGTGTTAAATAAATACAAAAGCAATGATATCAAGAATCCAAATATGGATCCCAGAATTGAATAATAATACACAAAAGGGTTCGCCCGAACCAATAACGGAGATAAGAAAAGAATTAAAATCAGCATAAACACAAAGAATCCCATCATAGACTTATACTGATCTCTGTACTTCAACACTAATGGCTTCATCTATCTCTCATATAAATATTCTGATAATTCTTCTAGCTTATAACCTATCACGTTGCTTTGAACCTCGTCAATCACCGTCGCTGTCGCTTTTACTAGTCCTCTATCTATTGTTTTATGAGTTTCAAGCGTTTCGGCAACTGTTTTATCTATAAGAGCTTTGTTCCGATATCCTGCAGTATGACCGGCTTTCTGTATATCATTCTTCACCTGGTTATGAACTGCGTTCACCGTCTGCTTCGACGAATAATGCCTTGAAACTGATTTAAGGGCTGCTTGTTCCACTTGCTTGACCGCCGCTCCGATTTCTCCTGTCACTGCCCCTCCAACAGCACCTGCAAGGCCATTAACGACCGTTTCTTTTGCGCTGATGGATCCTTCAATAAAGCCTTGATTAGTTATACTACCAAGCATAGCACCAGTTGCACCAGCAATGAATCCTCGTCCAGCAGCCATACCGATAGACTCTCCTAATAAAGCGGTCCCTCCAGATGCTGCAACAACTGCACCGGTAACAGCTCCACCTGCGACTGCACCCCAAAAATCCTTTCCACTTTTCCCTTCAATTAATGCGATTCCTCCACCAACTAATCCTCCGATAACTGCTCCGCCAACAACATGCGGAAGATGCCCATCCGGATCCACCAGATTCACTGGATCATCCGCACAATACGCATACGGACTGATGCTGTAATACTTCTCCGCCAGCGGATCCATCGTCGTGAAGCGGTGGAAGCTCGGGGAAAGATACCGTGCCTCGAAGTCGTAGGTCGATGTGGCCGCACTCCACTCCTTCCCTCCGTACATGTAGGGGCTCTCCGTACCGCCCGGAGGGAAGGGATACGGCAGGGAAGAAGAAGCGACGGATATCTCCTCCCCGAACGGGTCATAGTCGTGGAACGCAACGGGGTTACCGTTCCCGTCCACCAGCGCGCGGTTGTTGCCCAGGTGGTCCTTCAGGTACCAGATGTGTCGATACGACGCCCCCGTGCCCCCGGATGAGGCAGGATAAGGCGTGTAGTAACCAGCATCCGTGTGAATCATCGTAACCGTCCCGTTTTCAATGCGGTAATTCGCTGCATATTCCGTGCCTTGCACCGTGCCGCCGGAAGGGTTTTCCTCCACATATAGTTTCTCCCCATCCGCGCTATACACATAGTTTACCGTGTTACCTGCCGCCGTGGTGAACTCCGCCGGAAGGTGAAGGTGGTTGTAACGCATCGCACTGAGCGAATCGCCCTGCGCACTGAGTATCGCCGTCCGGTTCCCGCTGGAATCATAGGAATAACTCTCTCCCTGACTGCCAGACGGATCAAGTTGATAGATTCTTTGAGGAGGACGTGATGGCGTCCCCGACATCAGGGTTACTCCATATCGCTCCTGGGACCATCCGGTCGGCCGGTTCCCGTCCGCCTGGGACCACATCCAGCGGGTCTCCCGCTCGTGGTTTTCAATGGCCCATGCATTATTGAGACTGGTCCGACGCTCCAGATTGCCGTTCAGGTCATAGGAATACGCCAGCTTGTAATCCACCGATGATGCCGCTTCCGTTTCCCCGAACCAGGCCTCCGCCAGCCTTCCCAGCATATCATAGGCATAGTCGTACCACTTCCAATCCGAGGAAGACATCGAAGTCCGCCACTGCGAGGAACTGATGTTCCCGCCCCACTGGCCGGGCTGCGTGCTTCCGCTCCGCGGCGTCTCATAGGTCAGCGTCTCCGAGATTCGGGGGCCGTTGATCCCCGTCAGCCAGCCGCGAACGTTGTAGGTGTAGGAACTCGCCAGGCCGACCGGACTCGCCAGAACAGCCGTCCCGCCTCGGGAAGCACCGCTCAAACGTCCCACGGAATCGTATGTATTCTCGGCCAGTTTGAGGGCGGCGCTTCCGTCCAGCCGGTGGGTCGTCAGCAGCAGGCGCCCCCAGTTGTCGTACTGGTAAGCGTATTCCTCCGTATGCTCTTGTGCCCCGGTGCCGTCATGCATCGTCCTTTTCACGGCCGTCAGGTTCCCGACGAAGTCATAGCCGGACCGTTCCGCTATCCGGCGTCCGGAAGGATAGCCTTTCACGTGATACACCACACGGCCGTGGTCATCGTAGTACCAGGTCTCCATAACGGCGGGGCCGACCGTGCTGCTATCCCGCACTTCGCCCAGCGTCCGGCTCCAGTGGCCGGTCTGAAGGCCGGAGGCACTTGCCTCGTAGAATGCACCATAGGGCTCGGATGATCCCGGAGCCGTATAGCCGTACGCACTGCCGTTCATCCCGGCCTCGCGGCCGAGGAACGAGTAGTCGTCCCACCAGTTCACCGTCAGGACTTCCGCACCCGGCGGAAGGGAGAATCCCTCGACGGTGTAGCCATGCAGGTTTCCATAGTTTCCGGAAGTGCGGTCGCGGACGGCACGTACCTGAACGCTTCCCAGGGGGTTGGAGAAGGCATTATAATTGCCCGTCAGCACGCCGGTCAAGCATTCCCGGCCCAGCAGGTCCTGCAAGCGGAAGGACCACTCATTCCGTCCGCGCTGGTTCCCGTCCTGCGTCAGGACAAGACGGTCGCCTTGGTCATAGACGTAGTACGTCCAGCCGGCGCCGGGGAGTTTCTTCGCTATCATCCTCCCACGGGCATCGTAGCGGTACTGGTAGGCGAACCCTTCTACTTCCGGGCTATCGCCCGTGCTGCCGCTCCAGGTGCCGGCGGAGAATCGTTTCGACAACTCCGGCGGCAGCACAGCCGTGAGACGCCCCGCATTGTCGTAGAGGTAGTAGGTGTCCGCATAGACTGCTCCAGCCGAGTTTGTCGCGGCCTCCGCCAGCCGGCGCTCAAGCACCGTCAACTCGCGCATGTCCTTGAACACCCAGAGGGTCCGGCCGTCCTCGTCCTCCGTGCGGTCCACCGTTAGGGAGCCCGCTGGCCAGAGGCCGTTGCGGGTAAAGGATATTCCTGTGTTGCCGCTGAGCGTGAAACCGTACTTGACGCAGTGGAGGGAGTCGGTCCCGACGGATGCCGTGTTCGTGAGGTAATTGCTCTTGACACCTTTCCCCGCATTGTGCCACGCTTCCCCGGGACCGGTCACCTTCCGGATGCGGTCCAGGGGAGAGCCGTCGTATTCCGTCAAGGTGTAGGCGTTGTTGTCCGAATAATACTGCTGTGCATAGGCGGAGACCGTGGCAGCGCTGACCTCACGGCCATCATTGGACCCTACGGCCACCGGGTTCCAGGACCGGCAGGCCCGGCCCAAGGAATCGTATTCCGTCCGGTCCACCAGGTCGCCTCCATTCCCGGCTCCGCCGCGCCGGAGCGTCTGCACCGGACGTCCGAGGCCGTCGTGGTAGAATACCACCCGGCGGACGGCTTGCGTGCTGTCCGTGCTGAGATGGGTCGTTGTCATGATATAGTTGCCGGTGCTCTCCTGGGCAAGAAGGCATTCCATCCTCGCCGTGGCGATGAAAGCGGCCGCGGCAAGGGCGAGTTTCAGGATCGTTTTCATCGTCTTATCGGTTTTTGTAGTTATACTGATACCCCTCGACCTTGTGCCCCTCGTTGTCATACACGCCCGTCAGGCGGCCAAGCCCGTCGTAGCGGTAGCTCTCCGTCGTGCCGCGGGCATCGGTCTTGCTCCGCAACGTCCCGTCGTCATTCCACGTATAGGATTCCGGGAGGCTGCCTCCGGGATAAATCCGGACGTGGTCTATCGGTGACGAACCCTCATTGATGCTCACCGACGTCCCCGAGGCTTGGACACTCTTATATTCCCATCTCCCGTTCCTGAACACTCGGTAGTCCACGACGTAAGGCCCGCCGGAGGTGTCAAGGGAGTGGGTCCAGGTACCCCGGTGGCTTCTGTCGCTCCAGTAGCCGTTCGACGTGACGTTGCCGTCCTCCTCAAAGTCCTCGAATACGACCGTCTGCCCGGGAACCACCGTCGTCGTGTACTGCTTCTCGCGGTAGTTGAAGCTCAGCGTGCAACCTTCCGGATCGGAACTCTGGCCCGCATAATAGGTCATCCGGACATTCACACGCAATCTGTGTGTGCCGGAAGGAATGGAGACCTGCCGCTGGGAGGGATATTGTCCGTATCCGATGTCTGACCAGTCGGACTGGGTGTACGTACTGTTGATCTTGGCAAGCGGATGGCTGCCCCCGTCGATAAGTACGTCCAAATACCAGTTCTGCCCCTGCGGACAGGTCAGGGACAAGTTCATCGTAAAAGGATCGGAACAGTCAAAATCCTTGATCAGGAAGTCTCCCGGGGCAAGGTCGCTTTGCTGTGACCGGCTGACGTCGCTGCTGTCCCGGCGCTCATAAGGGATCCTTGCGCCCGGAATGATGGCGGCGGGATGGCAGCCGTCCGGCGTCCAGATGTAGGTGGTCGGACTTCCGGTTTTGTCCTCGGATAGGATAAGATTCCCGTCGGAGTCATAGCAAGCGTAAGACAGCTCCGGTGCATTGCCATAATGTGAATCCTTCCTGGTACCCGTATATTCGCCGAACGAACCGGAAGCAATACCGGATCCCAAACCAGCCTGCCATTGCTCGCTGGGAATATAGTGATTTCCAGAGGATCTCCAAGTAACCAGCTCAGCTCCGGTCAGTTTCTCTGCAGCGGAACCTTCTTTCCTGAATTGCAGATGCTCGACGGGAAACGATATCATGTTACGGGCAGTCATCCCCGAATATCCCCCTTCCGTATAATCCCCTGTATAGGTGTAGGTGTCCCGAATCCTCACACCCCCAGCCATACGTGTCACTTGTGTCAGGTTGCGATGGATGTCGTAAGTATAGTCGGTGGTTTCCAAGTACGAGGATCCAGAAGCATCCGGGTAGGTCGTTTTAATCTGATGGTGAAGATAAGGATACCCGCAGAATATCGTTCCATGCCGCAAACTGTACAATCGTTGTCCGAAGTAGGTTTTCCATTCGATTGAATGAATGCTGCTTAGTGTATCGATTTTATACTCGTTTTCTTCCGTAAAGCACATATCTCCGTTAGAATTCCGGCCTGTTTTCTTTATGAGAAGGCCACGGAACAACTCTCTGGAATTAGCCTTGTCTGATAGAACCTTCGTACCATAGTTCTTATCATAAAAAGACGGGAATGTATCCATCCCTTCTTCCGAATCATGATTTGAGTACTCATACTCAACTATGCTGCCATCGCCCCTTTGCTCCTGCACTTTTGAATAAGTAACATGGTTCCCTTCCGTTGTTGATAATTCATTTACGGCATCCTCTGAATATATTTTGTACGATACGGGGAAGGTACCTTCGTACTTTATTTTCGTTCCATTGGCATTGACGAAATAGCTTGGCATTTCATAGTGGTTATCACCGTCGCTGTTTTGAGGCTGTCCAGAAAGAATCCCCGAGGACCTGTTGCCGTTTTTATATATGAAAGTTCTAGTTTCAGCTTTACCCTCTGCCGGATAGTCAATGATTGAACGAATCCGGAGGCCACCCGCCATCTTATCCACTCCCATTTGCTCCAGATAAAAAGGGTATCGATGAACGACTTTCCCGTAATCATGCGGCTCATACATAAACTCGGAACGGCCACCCGTGGGATAACAGATTGAGGTCAATATCTCGGCCTGCATTTTCAATGGGTCCACCTGGCTTCGCAACGCATCAATCAGTGAGTAGGTGGATCCGTTAATCATTTTAAATGAACGGCCATTGTAATATCCCCAATAATCTGTTTGTTTTGCATTATAGGGGGGAAGAAGATTCGTCTCATTATAATTGAATGCGTATTCATATGCATTATCGGGGGAGGATGCAATAAAATCAATTTGTTGTAGCGTTAATCTTCGGGTAAATGAATCCGTATGATGAAATCGAATACTCTTTTCAGGGCGAGCTGAACTCCGTATCTTTGTAAGGCGCATATAGTAATCATTTTCCTGAATAACCGGAAATGTGAGATTGCCAAGTGTATTACCGTCAGTGGAAAAATCTCCTACGGCCTGTATAAACTGATTCTCCGTCACTTCGTAGCTCAACTCATGACTACGTTCTCTGTCGAATGTTATCGTTTCTCCTGTCTGTTTCGAACGAATCGTCGAAAGATAAGATGGTTGTAGGAATATCATATGGTATCTTGAATTGTACCTATTCCCTCGATAAGTTGATTCGTCATAGTATCCTATCCTGGCGGCCACATCCTCATCCAGAGGATGAAAATACTCGCCGTGATGACGATCAATCAATACCATTGGTTTTCCTTCTTTGGCATAATCAAAGAATACCACCTCACCATCTGGTCGTTCTATTCTCTTGAGATACCACGTATTCGCCGTTGCTACTGCTGCCCAGTGCCGGTTATACTCGTCAACAGTAGCGAAACTCTTTACCGTTGTGGAAAATTCAATGGCAGAATCGTCTCCTCCAAATATATAGCGAGTCCCATCCTTCCCCGTAACTACAAACCGCTTAAAATAAGTATACCTATTTGCCTTGTTGGAACGATATTGACCTAGTCCATCATATCCCTCGGCGATAATGAGACCGGGATAATTTGACGGCTCCGTCTCCAACTCAAACTGAACGGTGAAGTCCGCATTTGATTTGGAAACAATGCGGATATCATCTTCTCCAACAATGTAAAAAGAAGCCTGTATGTCATCCGTGTTAATAACGAACTCATCAGGTGCGTAATCATCATCATCCCAGTTAGATACAATCCGATTCATAACAGAATTAAGCCCTGCGTAAGTGGACATCTCATCGGAATGATAGAGGTGTCCTATCCCGTCTCCAGTTATACCGATTGACTCGACTCTGGACATCTCATCTTTCTTTACATTCACAATCCGGTTGATACACCCGCCCGCATGAAGCGTCCAGCCAAGTCCCACCCAACCGGGGTGCTGGTCGGGCTTGTTGCCGCCTGCGTGATAGGTGAGGTAGATGGGAAGGGTGTAGTTCTTGGCCCTCAGTTCCGTCAGGGGAATCGTGATGTTCGGAAGGCCGTTGAAGTAGCTCACGGGAATCTTCCCGTACTTGCCGAGTTCCGCAGCGTTCGGCGAGAACACCTGGGGAAGGTCGTTTTGCGCCTGAAGCCCTGCTCCCAGAAGGGACAGGGCCAGGCACAGGAGAATATGCCGCGTGTTCATCTCTCCATCGGGCTAAATGGTGAATTCACCGACAAACTGGAGACCTCCGGATGTGGTAATCTGCAGTGTGTAGAGACCGGCATCCCCGCTGATGGGGAGAAGGATCGCACCATCCGACGTATCGAAACTTGTGGAATAGTTGTCTCCGGCCGTAGAAGTCAGTGAGACGGAGACCGTTCCATAGACAGTGGAGGAGCCGAGAATGACATATCCGTCCATCAATTCAGCGAAGAATGGATTGTACGCAGGCATGCGGGGAGCT
>OCVV011230150.1_pt1 | contig 17246 bp, 7 predicted proteins | sample 1539721 | NCBI WGS metagenome assembly OCVV01 (sample SAMN02144230, study PRJEB22623) | gut metagenome | biome: sheep rumen | host: Ovis aries | place: New Zealand | reverse complement strand
TTCGACGCAGGCTTGCTGACGCAAGTCAAGGAGAATTTGGGTAATATGACGGAAATCTGGCAAGCAGATGATGTGCAGAGGCGTTAGCCGTGGGTCGTGCGGTATTGCCTTAAGCTATACCGAAAAAGGAGATGTTCTGAATGGATCAGATAAAGACAGGTAAGCTTATCCGAAAACTGCGGACTGATATGGAACTGACACAGAAGCAGCTTGCTGAAAGGCTGCACGTCAGCGATAAGACTGTCAGCAAATGGGAAACAGGCAACGGCTGCCCTCACTGCTTTCGGCATTGTCTGAGGTTTTCGGGGCGGAAATAGAGGCCTTGCTTACATTTTGATCTCCTCCTAAAAAAATACAGCGTGAAGCCATAAGCCGGAATTACGCTTAATGCCACACGCTGTTTTGATGTTATAGACAAAAATAACGAGCAGCAATAACCGGACTTACGCTAATGCTGCTCGTTATATATTTAGTATATCAGATTATCTGTTGATTTGCAAAGGACATTTTGCACAAAGTTTATGATTATATAGCTTGTGCCGAACTGCTATTTTGTATGTTGCTTATGCAGCACTTGGCTGCATAAGTGTTACCGTATTTTGAAGCTTGGGGTTGCTTTTTGGGCGGGAATGTGGTATAATATCTATGTTTATAGTATGAATATAAACGGAAAGGAGAAACGAATAATATGAAAATCAAAAAACTAACAGCACTGCTGAGTGCGGCGGCTGTGAGTCTTTCTATGCTAGCAACGGAAGCGTTCGCCGAGCCTGAAAGCTCAGAGGATATCATCAAGCAGATGGTAGACAGTATGGATACCCGTGAAAAGGTAGAGCAGATGCTGATGATATCGCTTCGTCCGTGGAATGCAGAAGGTGAGAATGAGTCAGTAACATCACTGAACGATGACCTGACCTATTTCATCGAGAGCCACAATTTCGGAGGAGTTTGTCTGTTTGCGGATAACGTTCAGACCACAGCTCAGACCGTAGAACTGACCAATCAGATACAGCAGGCTGCCAAGAACAGCTATTGCGGCATACCTATGCTCATAAGTGCCGATCAGGAGGGCGGCTTCATATACAGGCTCGGAACAGGCACACCTACCTGCGGAAATATGGCTCTGGGTGCAACTGATGACCCCGAGCTTGCCTATGAGAATGCGAAGATACTCGCAAGCGAGATAAAGGCTCTTGGTATCAATACAGATCTGGCACCTGTGATAGATGTGAACAATAACCCCTCAAACCCTGTTATCGGGATACGTTCATTCTCTTCCGACCCCGAGATAGTAGGAGCTATGGGAGAAAAGTATGTTGAGGGAATGCAGAGCGAGGGCATTATCACTACCTGCAAGCACTTCCCGGGTCACGGAGATACAGCAACAGACAGCCACACGGGTCTGCCGCTTATCAACAAGAGCTATGACGAACTGAAAGAGATCGAGCTTGCACCTTACAGATCGGTAGTTGATAAGACCGATATGATAATGACAGCTCATATCCAGTTTCCGAAGATAGAGACAGGAGAGTATGTTTCAAAGTCAACAGGCGAGAAGATAAACATTCCTGCGACCCTTTCAAAAACGATCATCACAGATATCCTGAGAAAGGATCTCGGATATGACGGAGTCGTTATCACGGACTCAATGGTGATGAGCGCTATAAAAGAGAACTTTGGCCTTGTAGATGCTGCGACGCTTGCTATCAACGCTGATGTAGATATGATACTTGAGCCTCTCTATGTTCAGAACGTAAGTGACTTCTTCGAGATCGACCAGTATGTTGCGATGATCGAAGCTCAGATCGAGAACGGCGTTATCCCTGAGGAAACTATAGACAAGTCTGTAACAAGGATACTTACTATGAAGCAGAAAAGAGGCCTGCTCGACTATAAGCCTGCGGACGTTGATAATGCTCTGAAAATAGTGGGCTCTGCCGAGAACAGAGAAAAGGCTCTGCAGATAGCTGAAAAGGCAGTAACTCTCGTTAAGAACGACAATGATCTTCTTCCTCTTGATCTTGGTGAGAACGGAAAGGTCGCTTACTTCTATCCCTATGATAATGTTGAGAATACAATGGTGTTTGCTCTTGACAGGCTCAAAAAGGACGGGGTAGTTTCCGAGGGCGTTACTGCTGACTGTATATGCTTCCAGAATCATACTGCTGATGAATACGAAGAGAATGTAAAGAACAGCGATGTAGTGATCCTCGCAGTTGAGATGTACAGTCTGGCAAACCTTGATAAGACCTCCAACAGAGGCTGGCAGGCAGTGTTCGCAGATGATATTATCGAGCTTGCTCACAAGAACGGCAAGAAGGTAGTGTTCCTGAGTGCTAATATGCCTTATGATGTTGCAAGGTTTACCGAGGCTGATGCTATCCTTGCTGCTTACTGTGCAAACGGAATGAACGAACTCCCCGTTGACGGTAAGGAGAATATTGCATACGGTGTGAACTATCCTGCGGCACTTATCACTATCTTCGGCGGTAGTGAACCTGCAGGAAAGCTCCCTGTAGATGTATACTCTTTAGATGAGAATACACAGTACACTGCTGAGGTACTCTATGAGCTGGGCTATGGTCTGTCCTATAAGCAGATAGCGCCCGAGCCCGAGGACGAGTCTTCACAGCCGGAAGAGAGCTCAGAAGCAGAAAGCTCTGTCCCTGATGAGAGCTCACAGGATACATCGAGTACAGCAGACAGCTCAAGAAAGAATGACAGCTCAAGCAAGACTGACAGCAGCTCGAAGGCGGCATCTGCGGCAAGTACCTCCAACCCGAGTACAGGTGCAGGAGTGTCTGCTGCAGTGATAACGCTTTTCGCGGGTGTGGCAGTTACAATGAAAAAGAAGAGAGCATAGCTTCATGGATAAAATGCGGCTGATGCAAGCACGCAGCAGCAGCAACAGTTATAGGATATTCAATATTTGATTGATCTGATAATAGCTTGTGCTTGCATACAAGAAAAAATACAATGCCCCGAGGCGTTTAAGAAAAACGCTTCGGGGCAATTTTTATTACTTTGCTTCAGCTCACTATTTGCTGGAAATGCTGTTTCTTCTGCTGCTTGAACGGCTGCCGGGTTTGCTTTCGCTGTTTTTAGCGATTTCTTTGTTTTCCGTTTTTTCAGTTTTATTTTTCCTGACCTTCTTTTCCTTGGGCTTCAGCTTGAACATTGAATCCATAAGCAAACGGCCGTCGTCCTTTTTAGCCATTCTTGTCAGCTGATCGCAGCTGTTTAATTTGAGCATTTTGTTATACTCTTCCTTGCTGCTCATTGAATTTACAAGATCGTCAAACTCTTTATTCGTAAACTTTTTATCTGGATTTTTCTTTGCAAAGTTTGCAGAAATGATGACCCTGAATTCCTTATCAACATTTTCTGACTCGATCTGCTCCACTGTATTTTCAAGCTGCTGTATTCCATTCTGAGCTTCCTTCAGTCTTGCATCAAGATCAACAGGTGCGTTTTCATCTATCTTCGCCTTTGCTATCGGCTCGGCATTGATGATATTATTATCAGCATTGTTCACGATCGGCTGAGCTTGTGCCTTCGGTTCATTGTGTACGATCTCGGGTTTGAAATTCGGGAACACCGCATTAAAAAGGCCCTCTCCGTTTTTCTGAACAGCGAGATCATACAGATCCTTTTGGTTATATGCGGTTTTAAGTGCTGCAAATCCCGGCTCGTTTCCTACATCCTGAACAAGCTTTGCAAAAGCCTCGTCATTATAGGATTTTCCAACGTCCTTCTTTACATAATTAGCAGCAATCAGCACATTAAGCTCATCCTTGACCGAATTGAACGATGGGTACTGATTATACTTATAATTGCTCTTTCCTTTGATATTGTCAATGCTGTTACTGATCTTTACATTGGTCTCAACAGGAAGCTTCGTTTTCTCATTCATAAGAATTTCATAGAGCTTGCTTCCGTCACCGTCCATAGATGCATAATACAGCTTTTCTCCGTTGAGATCATTCAGTCTGTAGAACTCACGGGGCATTGACTCGGTAAGGTTTTTAAAATCTCTGTTAGTGTATGTGCGGTCAGGGTCGTTCTTTACATAGTTTACAGCTGCGATAACCTTGACAGGATCATATATGTCAAGGAACTGACAGGTCTTGGTATCATGATTCTTGCTGAAATATTCAAGCTCCGAACGTGCATTTTTTAGCTGCTTGTTAAGGTCAACAGGCTGCTTCATGTGTTCTTCGTAATCAGCCTGCACCTTGTCATATTTCTCGCCCCAGAAATCATCATCATAGTTAAGCGGGGCTTTTGGCTCTTCAATTCCTGCCTGCTTGCGTTTGTTTTCCTCTTTCTCCAGCTTTTTGATGTCATGCATCATCTGCTCTTCAAAATTCAGATCGCTCTCATCATCGTCAAAGGAATCATCAGAGTTATTGCTCTTTACGCTTTTGGCATCATTGTTTATCCTGTTAGTGTTTATTTCGGAGCCGTCGCTGAACACACTCTTGTTATCGTCAATGATGATATTATTATCATACTTTTTCATAATATCATCGATCTGACCGACCATGCTCTGCTTTGCCTGATTTCCTGTAACAGGCCCTGTGAACTGATCATAGTATTCTTCAATAAATGCACCGTCACGTTCCATATTCTGTCTGATCATTTCGATATTTACTTCATTATCAAGATCAGCGAATCTCTCTGCCCCTATTGAGACGGTGGTATATTCATAGTATTTCTGCTTGAGGGGATTAATATTAATGCCTGCATCAAGATGTGTATTCAGAACTTTTATTAAGCTGTCAAGATCCTCAATGAAGCCTGTTTTGTATCCTCTCTGCGTATCAAGCTTATCGGCAGCTATGCACAAGCGAGCGTAGTTATCCCCGGTAGTAAGCAGCTCTTTCAGCTCCTGTATCGTTCTTCCGCTGCGCTTCCATGCTTCGAGGTTTTCCTTTTTATTAAGGTCTTTTCCTGTCATGAACAGATTATCCAGATTATTCATAACGGACACAAACCTTGCAGAGGTTTCATTGTCAGTAAACCTTCCGAACAGCGTTGCCAGCTCGCCGTTTGTAAGTCTAAGGGCAGCTTTCTCTGCATTGTTTATCTCTATCACACGTTTTTCAAGCTTGGGGTCATTCAATTCTCTGAATACGTAACGGTTTGCACCGAACGGATAAGCCTCTTTCCATTTTTCAAGCTTCTCGGCATGAGCTTTGTCGATAGCACTCATATCCAGCTCATATTTTCTGTGAACCTCTTTCACATGGTCGATATCAAGCTCGGTGATGTGCTTGTTTGCAAGCTCCAAAAAAGAGATAAGTGCATTTGCATGACCAGGTGCGGCTGCTGTGTCAGCCCTGTCGCAGGCTCTGAACAGCTCTCTTAGATCCTTCTCGTTATTGATAAGATCAAAGTATCTCTTCACCTTAGCGTGATGCTCTATCCAGTCTTCTCTTCTCCATGAGTTTGCTTCTCTTGCACTTTTCAGAAGTGCATCCAATTTGTTGCCGACAGGTGAATTTTCATCTGTTGTATTATTTGAGTCGATACCGTACAGTGAGCCTTTGAGGTCATCAAGCTGAACTGACAGATCATTTATGCGTTCGTATTCTTCGGCTCTTTCTCTGTATATAAGGCTGTCAGTTCCGAGATCGTTCTTCTTGTTTTCGCCTGCTTCGTCGCTGGCTCTGTTGGCAAATGTCCACTGGTCAAAGTCGGTCCTCGGGTCTCTCTTGACATTTATAGCGTTCTCAACAACGGCTATCTCAGCCTCGGTCAGCTTGAGTATCTGCATAGCAGCATTATAACGTCTGCGCCCCATCCGTGTCTTGGAATCAGGCTGCCACTGGTCGTCATTAATGTCTGCTCCTGCGTCCTTTCTCTTTTGCTCGACGTATTTCCTCGCCTTGTCTCTTGCAGTAATAAGAGCGTTAAGCTTCTGCCTTCTGGCATCAGCGAGATTTTTTGGGTCGAGAGCTGTCTTCAAGGCTTCAACGCTCTTTTTGAGCTCATCATGCTCGGTAGATGAATGGCTGAACAACGAGCCCCTGTGCCTTGCGTTAAGGTCCTCATCAAGCGCGTTCAGCGAATCGAGGAGCTTCTTGCTGCCGCTGAGGGCAGGGTCATAGTGTCTCGCAGTTCTCAGATGCTTTGCAGCATTTTCAAGCACCATCTCGTTTTCAAGATCTTTTGCTAAAACAAAAAGCTTTGCTGCACCGAAATATCTGTCCCGACCATGACTCGAATCAGGAGCAAAGGTCTGAGCGTGCTCGGCATCTTTCTGCTCCGCAGTGATGATATCCATCTCTACCTCATCAGGGGTATTCATAGCATTCTGTATACCGATCTTTACCAGAATGTTATTGTTATTCAAGGGCTTTTCGAGCTCGTCTATCTCAGCCTCTTCTTCATAATGATAGTCATCATCATGTCTCTTTTTTCTTCTGTATGCCCTTGCCTGCTTTAAGGCTTCTCTGATAGCGGCTCTCTTTTCGATAGGGTCTGCGAGAGGGTCGGGGTTTTCAAAGGCTTTTTTCAGTCTGTCCGCACTTTCAGAAAGTGCCTGATGCTCAGGTGATGAGCTTTCAAGTATTCTGAAATCAGGTATACCTGTCGGGTTTGTGTGGATATAATCTATAGCACTGTCGATATCGTTGACAGCTCTTGTATATTTTTGGCTAAGCGGTTCAGGCTGCTTATACTTGGGTGACTGCGGATCGTACTCGGATTCATACGAGGGCAGCACCCATGCAGGCTGAACAGCCTTGCGGCGGTCATCGTATGTTTTTCTGAAGTTTGCCTGATCGGTGTTTACATCATACACGTTTTTGAGCACTGAAAGGCCTGTAAAGAAAGCATTCATATCGACCTTGTTCTCGGCATCTTCATCAACGGCACCGAGAGTTACGATATCATTGAGGTTTGTCGAGAGGAACACATTTAGATCTGTAAGTCTGCCCGTGATCCTTCTCCACTTTATATCATCTGTCAGTTCGTTATCGTTGTTGATATTGTTGGAGTCGGTATTAATAATGTTAAGGTCATCGTTGATGATAGAGTTATTATCAATGTTCGGCATTCCGGGTCCCGCAGCATCAAGAGACAGTTCAACAAGATTTAGCACATCACGGCCGATAGCTGTCAGTCTGCCGGAAAGCTCTTCGTCTATCTTTCCTCTGCTCTTAACGAGGTTTTCCCGCATAGCAAAAAGAGCCTGAACAAAATCCTGCAGCTGTGAGGCTTCAATTTCGGTGAATTTTGAATTATCGTTCTTAAATTGTTCCAGACTTTTAGGCATAAGTATCTCTCCTTAATAATGGTATTTGTAAGTAACACCCGCAGAATTGTTCTGCGGGTGCAGTTTATTGTAAATATTATATCAGATTTGCGCCGAAAAATCAACCCTGCCCCGAAAGCTTTTATGCCATATCTATTTTCCATGCTCAGACATTTTATCACGCTTCATTATAATAATTAAGGCAACGCCGGCTTGTCCTTACAATATGGCGGCTTTCGGTTTATTCATCTTCGGCTGATGTGTCGGGAGTATCAGCCTTCTGCGGTGCAGGTCCGTTATATTTCATACCGAGCATTGTCAGGTCATCAAACTGAGGTGCTTCCTTTACGAAGGCATCAACAGCAGTGCGCACAGCCTTCAGTACCTCCTGTTGTGAAGCTCCCTCGGGAAGTGCATTGAGGGCTTCAATAGTGCGGTCAGTGCCGAAGAGCTTGTCATTAGCGTCGGTGGCTTCGGCAACACCGTCAGTATAAACGAATATGCTGTCGCCCTTTTTCAGAGTAAGCTCAGTATTCTTGTATTTTGATTTTGGCATTGCACCGACAGCAAGTCCGTGCTTGTCTTTAAGAAGCTCATATCTGCCGTTTATGTTGATTATAGGGTACTCATGTCCTGCACTTGAGGTGGTCAGCTTACCTGTGCTTATTTCAAGAATGCCCAGCCATACTGTTACAAACATATTGGCATCGTTGTTTGCATTAACCTGCTTGTTTACTCTTTCGAGTATCTCTGCGGGAGTGCCTCCCATGAGTGCATGGTCGTTTATAAGGATCTTCGAGGACATCATAAACAGTGCCGCAGGAACACCCTTGCCCGAAACATCGGCAATTACCATTGCAAGGTGGTCATCGTCGATCATAAAGAAGTCATAGAAATCTCCGCCGACTTCCTTTGCAGGGTCCATAGAAGCGTAAATCTCAAACTCTGTGCGTTCGGGGAATGCAGGGAAGTTGTTCGGAAGCGTTCCGACCTGAATGTTCGTTGCAAGTGAAAGCTCAGTTGCGATACGCTCCTTCTCGGTACCCAGACGCAGATTTTCTTCCGTGTATCTGTCGATCTCGGTTGCAAGCTTGGAGAAGCTGTCTGCAAGCACGCCGATCTCGTTGCGGCACTTTATGCTGCTCATAGTTTCGTTGACCTTAGTGCTGTCCTTATCCTCCATGTAGGTCTGTACGCTGTTCTTGACCTTTGAGAGAGGAGAGGTAGCTCTTTTTTGTATAAGCAGTATCAAAAGACCGTTCAGGATAACAAGAATAACAAGCCCCAAGAGCACAGTTTTAATTACTCTGCCGATCAGCTCGCTGCGGAAGGTACTCCAGTCATAGCCTATGCGGATATAGCAGCATACCTCTCCTTCGTAAATGATAGGTGTGTAGCCTATGTAGTAGTCCTTGTCATCGTCAGGGTCAGACCATACCTCATAGAGTGTTTCCTCAGCTTCGGAAAGATTGCCGTCAGTTATCTGCTTTACAGCAGTGTGCTCGGATAGGTCATAGTTCAGCTTCTTGTAAGCCTCAGAATAGGAGAATGCAGTTTGGGCATCAAATTTGCTCAGTTCCTCCATTGCGTTGGGCTCATTCTCGGTACATTTTACATACAGGTAAGTCTCATGGTCATTCGGGAAATCTAAAACACTGATGTCTGCATATTTAAGCTCACGGATTTCGTAATCAAGATTCAGTGAGAGCATCTGCCAGTACATTCTTGCAAGAAGAAACTGAGCGTCTTCATCGCAGGCTTCAAAGTCACTGCGTTCACCCAGAAAAAAATCAGCTTTGATACCAGTGAATTCCTCGGAAGCACTGTACTCGGTCTCCTTGTCGGTCAGAGGTCTTGTCATATCCTCAGCGTGTTCCTTTGAGTAGCTCCAGAACCAATCTGTTGGAATAAGCTCCTTCGTACTTGTGGCGATGTTTTTCAGGTCACGGTCAATCATTTCATTTTTGGAATTAAGAAACGAGTTCTTAGTTACAAAATAGTTTGACAGTGACGTAAAAATGAGTATCGCAATAAAGATCAGAACAGTGATAATTCCTATCTCGGCCTGAAGTCTTCCGTTTTTTTGTTTGTTCAATTTAAGCTCTCCTTATAAATGAAGTCATTCTCAGAAATCAATTCTTTCGCCGCTTCTTATTGCAGGCAGAAGACTTCTTCTTATCAGGTATTCAACTCTCTTCTGCATTGCGTCCTCATCGGGAACAGCAGTCCTGCGTATGCCGTGATATGCAACAGTAAACAGTGCAAGAGGCATAAGCTTCCGATTGATTTCAGCAAGCCTTTCAGGGTCCTCAGTCTGAAAGTACTCTTTGCTGAAAACGTCCCATACCTGCTCGGAAAGCCCGGTATCAAAGCCCATAAGTCTTCTTATCTCCTCAGGCGGAAGCTGAGCCTTTTTTGTATAGAAGCAGTAAAGCCATACTCCTGCCAGATCGAATACGGGGTGTCCGACACCTGCGTCTCCGATGTCAATTAGCATTATCCTGCCGTCATCCAGCATTACATTTTTAGCGTTGTAATCTCCGTGAATAAAGGTTCTGCGCTCGGGAATGCTGTCAAGGAACTCCTTTATCTCGGCGTTTTCCTCATCTGTAAGATACGGAGCTACTATATCTGCTGTGTTGTAGAAAATAAGCTTTTTATCCTTGAAGAGCTCATCGCTCAGTTCAATTTTATGAAAATCTCTGAGCGCTGCTGCATAGGGTCTGACATACTTTTCAAGGTTTTCGGGGTCAGCATCAATATGCTGAGCCACTGTTTTGGCATCAAGCATTTCATAAATAACTCCGTACTTGTCTCCCACCTGTACAATGTCATACGGGATAGCAGTCGGAAGCTTGTTTACAAAAGCTCTCTGGGACATAAGGCGCTCGCTCTCGATGACATCAAGTGAGCTTCTGGTGTAGACCTTGATAATAGTTTCCTCATCAAGTCTGTAAACCGTTCCGTAGCCGCCTGAGCCTATCTCCTCACAGCCTTCAACGGAAACCTTTCTGAAAGCTTTGTGTACATCAAACATTTCGGTGAAGCCTGTAGTTTCTAAAATATCATAAACGTCTCTTGAAACGTTTATTATTTTCAGATCATCATCTTTTCTGTGAGCAAGGCGCATAAGCACACGCAGTCCGGCACTGGATATGTATTCGAGCTTTTCAGCATCAATAATTATTTCAGCGTCTTTTCCCTCGATAGCGCTAAAAATCTCTTTCTCCAGCTGGGTGGCATTGTTTACGCTTATCCTGTCCTCGAGAAAAAATGTGATCGTATTGTTTTCTTCTGTGATTTTCATTATTTGTTCTCCTTTTTATTTCTGCAAAAAAATATACATTTATTATATCACAATCAGATCGGATTTTCAAGTATTCTTGTATTAATTTTGATTGTTTAACAAAATACAGAACGCTTTATATAGGGTTAATTTACTATTATCTGTAAACGGCTATTGAAAAAGCAGATCAAATATGTTATAATAGTATATATTCAGATAACTTCACAGCTCATAATCTTAATTCAATAAAGGAGTACAGAGATATGAAAAATATTCTGGACATTCTGCAGGAATATACCGAACGTACCCCCGGTACGGCTATACTGTTTGATGAGTCAAACTCAAAGGGTATTACATATGCTCAGTTTGATGATATGACAGGCAGAGTTTACGGCTATCTGAAAAGTCACGGAATAGGGAAAGAGGATTTTGTTCTTATTAATCTGCCGAGGGGTGTATTGCCTGTTATTGCAATGCTGGGTGTATGGAAGGCAGGCGCAGCATGGGCGCTGGTTGAGGATACCTATGCCCCTGAGCGTATAAGCTATATCCGCAATGACTGCGGCTGCAAGCTTGAACTGAACGCTTCCAACTGGGCCGAGGTAATGCACACACCTGCCCTTGCAGGCCATGAAAAGGCAGATGACCACGATGCAGCCTATGCTATCTATACTTCGGGAACTACAGGAAACCCTAAGGGAGTTCTCCATGAGTACGGCAATCTGCAGCGGGCTATAGAATCCATTCGTCTGAACGGAGAGAATCCGTTTACCGAAAAGGACAGCCTTGCGCTGCTTGCGCCAATGAACTTTGTAGCCTCGGTTATTGTAATACTTGAGGTGCTCAGTATTCACGGCGGAAAAATGTATGTTGTATCCTACAGTACTATTAAGAATCCGTCTGCGCTGGCAAAGTTTTTCCTGTTCAAGCGTATCAGCATAACCTTCCTGACACCTTCATATGTCAGAATGCTCGGCAATCAGACAGGACCGTTTTTAAGAATGCTCTTTGTGGGCAGTGAGCCTGCAAACAACCTGTATAATAAAAATCTTGACCTTATCAATATATATGCCTGCTCCGAAAGCGGCTTTGCTGTCGGTGTTTTCCCGATTGACAAGGCGTATGAGACCTGTCCTATCGGAAAGCCCGAGGTTGAAACAAGGATATTGCTTCTCGGCGAGGACGGAAACGAAGTTCCCGAGGGCGAGACAGGAGAGCTCTGCTTTGAAGACCCTTATGTCAGAGGCTATATCAATCTCCCCGAGGAGAGCGCAAAGGCTTTTGTAAACGGCATTTATCACTCGGGCGACCTTGCACGCAAAGACGAAAAGGGAAACTATGTGCTTCTCGGACGCAGCGGTGATATGATAAAGATCAACGGTAACAGAATAGAGCCTGCCGAGATTGAAGCGGCAGTCAAGGCGGCACTCGGTATTGACTGGGCGGCAGCACGAGGCTTTGACAACAACGGGAAGAGCTTCCTTTGTGCTTATTACACGGCTGATATTGAGGTCGATACCGACGCACTGCGCAAGGAGCTTGAAAAGCGTCTGCCGTATTATATGATACCTGCGTACTTCATTAAGATAGACAGCGTTCCTCTGAAGGCAAGCGGCAAGCTTGACAGAATGGCTCTGCCCGAGCCTGACCTCAGCAACTTTGTGAGTGATTATGCAGAGCCTACAAACGAGGTCGAAAAGGCTCTCTGTGATGCAATGGCACAGGTGCTGAAGCTGCAGCAGGTAGGAATTCACGATGACTTCTATGAGCTCGGCGGAGATTCCCTCGGCTCTATTGAGCTGATCACTGCCTGCGAAAATACACTTCCTGCCCTTAATGCAGGCATTGTGTTCAGGGGCAGAACTCCCGAGAAGATAGCAAAGCTTTATGCCGAGCAGGCTCAGAACAGCGACGGCGACCCCGATGAGATGAATGAAGCTGCCCTTAATGCAGAGCACCCTCTGACACAGGAACAGCTCTATATGCTTGACTATCAGCTTTATACTCCGAACTCAACAATGTATAATCTGTTTTCTGTAATGAAAATGGACAAGGAGTTCTTCGACGCACATAAGCTTGTCAAGGCGCTTGAAACAGCAATTAAGGCTCACCCGGCACTGCTTACTACCTTCTATTTCAAAGGCGATGAGCTTTTACAGCGCTATAATCCTGATATTTTTGAGAACATCCATGTGGAGCACCTAAGCGAGTTTGAGTTCCGCTTCGTTAAGGACACTCTTGTGTACCCGTTCAAGATAGTAGGCGGAAGGCTCTATCGCTGCCGTGTGTTTGAGACAGAAAAGGCTATCTATGTCTTCTTTGACGTACACCACTCTCTGTTTGACGGCACAAGCCTGAAGGTCTTCCTTGAAAGCGTGGGTAAGGCATTCCTTGATGCACCTATTGAGCCTGACTATTACTATCTTATGCTGCAGCGCCGTGAAGACGCAGTAAAGACTGAGTTCTACGAGGAGAGCAGAAGGTATTTTGAAGAGCGCTATGACAACGTGAAATGGTCTTCCTATCCGAATATAGACCATGAGTCCCGTGAGAACGAAATGGGCGAGCTTTTTGTTCCTCTTGGAATCGAACAGCCTCAGATGAACGCTGTAGAGCGTGCATACAAGATAAGCAGAAATGAGTTCTTCATCACTGTTGCCGCACTTGCGATTTCGATATACAATAACGCTCCCGATGTAAAGCTTAGCTGGATATACAACGGCCGTGAGGATATGCAGAACATGACAACTGTAGGTCTTCTTTTCCGTGACCTGCCGATAGGCATACGCTTTAAGGATACAGAAACCCTCAGAAATATCTTCGCTGACGTTCATGAGCAGGTGCAGAAAGGAATTGAGCACAGCTGTTATCCTTATGTGGATATTCACAATCAGGTCGGCGGCGGAGAGAGCGCTTATCTGCTCTATCAGCAGGATATTCGTGATATGGGCGGCTTTGACGGCTTGCCTATAGAGACTGTAGATGTGCGCCAGAATCAGGCGGCAAGTCAGACGATCCTTGATATGGAGATACTCGACGGTGCAGACGGTCTGCAGCTAATGATAGACTTTGCCGCAAGCCGTTATGAAGAATCCAGCATTGAGAGATTCAAAAATCTGTACGTTAAGCTTGCACAGGCATTGGTAACACACAACTCTCAGGCTGATGTAAGTATCGGGGAGATAAAAGCCAAGCTCGCTGATAAGCATAACTTCTTCCAGACAATCACGGGTCTGTTCAGGAGGAAACGCTGATGGGCGGCAGACTGAGGGCTTATTCAAAGAAAAAGCGTGCGGCACTCAAGCGTGCCGAAATGCTCGGGAAATACGGGATCAACCGTGAAATAAGCGGAGCTTTTGACAGCTCAGCTTCGGCAAAGTGCGCAAACGGTACTTTTGTCGGAAAGCATCGTGACGGTGTGACGGTCTGGAGAGGCATTCCCTTTGCTCAGTCTCCGACAGGGGCGCTGCGCTGGAAAGCACCTCAGCCGCCGCAGGATAATGACGGTGTTTATGAGGCATATTACAACGGGAAAACACCTATACAGACAGAGCTTGCGTCTGAGCGGGCATCGTTTTATCCTCAGGGAGAGGACTGCCTGTACCTTAATGTATGGTCGGATATGAGCATAAAAGAGCCTAAGACGGTTATGGTGTTTTTTCACGGCGGCTCATACGGCTGGGGAGGCACGGCCGACCCTATATATGACGGGTTTAAGCTTGTAAATGCTCACCGTGATGTGGTGCTGGTTACGGTAGGCTACCGCACAGGTATCATGGGCTTTGTGGATTTCTCCTCTGTTCAGGGCGGTGAGGCCTATCCCGACGCTCCGAATCTTGGATTATTAGACCAGATAGAAGCACTGCGCTGGGTGCAGAAAAACATCTCAGCCTTTGGCGGAGATGCAGGCAATGTAACTATCTTCGGTGAATCCGCAGGCGGCGGAAGCGTATCACTTCTGCCAATTATCCCGTCTGCGCGGGGGCTTTTCAGGAGAGTTATCGCACAAAGCGGCTCGGTTGCACTGACATTCAGCAAAGAGGAGTGCGCTGATTTTACAAAGCGTCTTATGTCAGCGGCTAAAGCAGACTGCATGGAAGACCTTCTCTCGCTCAGTGAAAGTGAACTGAAACAAATCAATGAGAAGCTAAACGATTATAATAATTTCCCTCAGCGTGACGGTAGGCTTATCCCGACAGATGCCTATGCACCCTACGTCAGGGGCGAAACGGCAGAAATCGACTTTATGACAGGCACTAATGCAAACGAGATGAACTACTGGATTAGTGAGGTTGGCGGCATTGTGCCCTATACTATGGGTATGCCTGTAAAGCTTGAGAATGATCTTCCCAAGTACAGAAAAAGTGACAGGGAGAGAGTAAGGCGCTTTTTGAGCGGCCTTCACGGTGCGAAGGTGTGGCGTATCTCGGAGTTTTATAGTGAGATAATGTTCCGCCTGCCTGCGGTCCGTCAGGCAGAGGCCCACGCAAAGAACGGCGGCAGGACATATATGTACTACTGGACACAGCCCTCGGCGATACCGATGAGGGGAGCTTGTCATGCGGTGGAGCTTGCTTATGTGTTCGGAAACCTTGACCAGACTATCTATACAGGCAACAATATAAACGCAGAGCTTTCAAGGCTTGTTATGGCGGCATGGGTGCAGTTCGCAAAAACGGGCGACCCAAGCACAGAGGAGCTCCGCTGGCAGCCATACAGCGCCGAGGCAAATCGCCCGACAATGATTTTGTCAGCTGAACCCCATGTTCAGCAGAATGTTCTGGAAAAGCAGCGCAGGCTTCTTGACCCGATTCTCGATTATCGGACGAGCGCTTCGTATGCAAACCTTTCGTATAACGTTCCGTTTGTCAGAAAGACCGCCGCAGTCGGGGTGCTTTCGGCAGCAGCTGTTGCTGCAGGCTGTACATTTCTGGCCAGACGCAAACGCTGAAAGTTTTATATCTCAAAACTGAGAGTATCAAAATATAATTTAGAATAGGTGAAATAATGATATCTTTTGTTTTGGCACTTGTTGTGCTTTTTATTGGCTACATATTATATGGAAAACTGACTGAAAAAATTTTTGCACCTGATGACCGTGTAACACCTGCTATATCTGAAAATGACGGCGTTGATTTTATACCTGTGAAAACATGGAAGGCTGTGCTGATACAGCTTCTGAATATTGCGGGAACAGGACCTATCTTCGGAGCTCTTATGGGAGCGTGCTTCGGACCTGTGGTGTTTTTGTGGATAGTGTTCGGAGCTATTCTCGGCGGTGCAGTGCATGACTATATGGTCGGAATGATCTCCGAGAGGAACAAGGGCGAATCTATTGCCCAGCTTTCAGGAAAGTACCTCGGAAAGCCTGCACTGTATATTATGCGTGCGTTTTCGGTGCTTTTGCTCCTGCTGACGGGAACAGTATTTGTAACCAGCCCTGCGGAGCTTATCGCAAACCTTACCCCGGAGGTGCTTTCAAGGGGCTTCTGGATAATAATTATTATCGTCTACTATCTGCTTGCCACACTTATGCCGCTAGATAAGATAATCGGCAGGTTTTATCCTGTGTTCGGAGTTATCCTCATAATCATGGCTGTGAGCATTGCAGGCGGAATGATTTTCCTTCCCAAGTATACAATTCCTGAAATACACCTTGAGGATCTTCACCCCGATAATCTTCCGATATGGCCTTTCATGTTTGTGACTGTAGCCTGCGGAGCAATCTCGGGCTTCCATGCTACGCAGTCGCCGATGATGTCCAAGTGCATTACCAATGAAAAAGATGGCAGAAAGGTCTTTTACGGGGCTATGATAATCGAATCTGTTATAGCTCTTGTATGGGCGGCGGCAGGTGTTGCGTTCTACGGCGGAACAGAGCTTCTGAATGAAGCGCTCACGAAAAACGGTCAGTCGGGAACAGTATATGAGATATGCAAAAATATGCTCGGAAGCGTAGGCGGAGTGCTTGCGATAATAGGAGTTGTTGTGTGTCCGATAACCTCGGGCGATACTGCATTCCGAAGCGCCAGACTAATCCTCTCCGAGTGGACAGGACTGAAGCAGAAGAAAATAAAAAACCGTCTTATCCTGACGATTCCGCTGCTTGGTGCAGGTGCTGCACTTACTCAGCTTGACTTCAATGTGCTGTGGAGATATTTCTCATGGAGCAACCAGACACTTGCGATGATATCTCTGTGGGTGGCGACCTCATACCTGCTAAAAAATGCGAAGAAGCATTTTTATTCGCTGCTGACGGCATTGCCTGCAACCTTTATGTCGGCAGTAAGTATGACCTATATACTCATGGCAAAGGAGGGCTTCCGCATTTCCTCGGCGGTTGCTTATCCCGTAGGTATAGCCTTTGCCTTGGTGCTTTTTGCAGTATATGTTTATGTAGTAAGCAAATACAGCCGAAATGGTATCCCAAAAGATAATTAAGGCAGAGAATTCGCTCTCTGTCTCTGCTTGTTGCAAAAGTTCTTTAAAAGGGGTCTGGGGCGATAGCCCCAGTGGGGCAAATGGGGCGAAGCCCCATCTCCACTCACTCCAGCCGAGTATGTCTGTACGAATGTACAGACCTGACGAGGCCTAGCTTCGCACTATCTTGCTCCGCGGTGCTCGCCGCACGGCTAATACGCGACGTAATTTTGCTTAAAGCTTTTCTTGCCTTGAACGCGGAAATAGTTAGTGCAGAAT
>OCVV010717346.1_pt1 | contig 17246 bp, 17 predicted proteins | sample 1539721 | NCBI WGS metagenome assembly OCVV01 (sample SAMN02144230, study PRJEB22623) | gut metagenome | biome: sheep rumen | host: Ovis aries | place: New Zealand | reverse complement strand
TCAATAGTAAATGTATATTTAAACATTAATGGATCAACGTCATTTCCTTCCAATACTACTTTTTCTGGAATGACAATTTTATCTCCAACTTTAAAAGTATCGGTGCTTGATCCGATATAAAGTCTATATGGTTGTCCGCCAGTAGTTAAAACAAAATTTGTTTCGTTTAAAGGATCGCCGTTTAAAGTAACTAACTTTTCTAGTTCAGCTAATTTTTCATAAGTTGTTCCAAACCCATGATCTACTGATTTAGGCATATCTAAATATAGTTTTTGTTCGTTGCTTGCCCAATCGATTACAGAAACGCTTGTTACTTCTTGATAGTTTTCTGCATTTACGCTATTTTTATTAACAAAAAATGTAAATGATAAGGCTATTAAACTAACAATGAATGATGTGATAACAATAAATGCTGGTATTCTTTTTGTTGATTTCATACAATTTCACCTTCGCAATAACAAATATTTATAACAAAATATGTTCTATTGCTTTAATTTTAATATTTTTATATGCATAACATAATTTGTGATTTTTACCTAAAAGTTCTCTATATTTGTTTTTCTTGACTTTTTTTCTTCATTCAAGAAAAATAATAGTACTATAGGAGAAATAAATATGTTAACACTTAATTTATCTGGTTTGCCTTTTGCTACTAAAACATGTTCATCAGATGACGAATTTACTCATAATCATGATTATTACGAGTGTTTTTATATTGTAGAAGGTGAAATATACCATGAAATATGCGGAAAACGCAGTTTATTATCAACTGGTGATGCGGTAATTATAAAACCTGGTATAACGCATTCCTTCGTAAGAATTCCAAACAAAACATGTTTACATAGGGATAATATGATTTCTAATGTGATGTTATATAATTGTTGTAAGTTTCTAGATAATAATCTCTATGAAACGATAAACAATAAGAACTATATCGAATTTAAGATATCTGAAGACGCAATAAAAGAATTCGAAAAGAAAGCTATTAACTATATTTTCTCTTCAAATATCGAACAAAGACTTAAATATGAAAAACTACTTACATCATATATTGTAGGAATGATAATACTGTCTGATAATAATGATATAGCAATAGATAGTTTTCAAACAAAGTGTATCACAACAATCGGTGAACTCTTTACTAAACCAGACGCAGTAAAAGAAATATATAAAGCACTACATTATAATGAATCTTATCTTTCAAAGAAATTCAAAGAAGTGTTTGGCTTAACAATGACAGCTTATGTTAATGAATTAAAAATTAAACATGCAATGTATCTTTTAACTGTTACTGATTTAACTATTCCATCAATTTGTGAAATGATTGGAATAGATAGTTTGCCTTATTTTCATAAGTTATTTAGACAAGCAACCGGCATGACGCCAAAGAAATATAGAAATAAAAATAATGATAAATAAACATCAAAAAAGTCCGTTCTCTGGACTTTTTTGAAATGTGTTTATAGAAAGAAAAAAGTACGCCTAAGCGTACCCAATTCGTTACTAGAAGTCTCTTCTTTCTTTAATTCTTGCGTCTTTAGCAGAAAGATGTCTAATATAGTTAAGTTTAGCCCTTCTAACAACACCATGTCTAACGACTGTGATAGAAGCAATTCTTGGTGAATGAACTGCGAAAGTTCTTTCAACACCAACGCCATATGACATTTTTCTTACTGTGAAAGTTTCAGATACTCCGTGACCTTCGATAGCGATTACTAAGCCTTCGAATACTTGTTCACGAACAACTTTTTCGTTTTCAACGATTTTAACTGCAACTTTAACAGTGTCGCCAGGACGTAACTCTGGAACATCTTTTTTAATGTAACGAGCTGTGATTTCATCAATTAATTGTTGTGACATTGATCCTTCCTCCTGAGATATTTATAATCCGCTGTTCATGTGCAGCTGCATATCGGAACAGTTTCTTACAGCGTGTTTTATTATATCGTAATCAAACCCAAAAATCAAGAATTTTTTTTCAATTTCTAAGAGTATAACTCTTAGATATTTTTCATTTAGATAATTATTGTTTATTAGATAGTTAAATATTTAATAATCTACTACTATGTGAACCAGTATCGACTAATGTAAGAATCAAAAAATCACCATCAATCATATAAATCAAAAGCCAGTCTGGTTTTATATGACATTCGCGAAACTGTTTATAATTACCAGTAAGTTGATGGTCGATATATTTTTCATCTAATGTTTTTCCTTGTCTAAGCGTATCAATAACTTCATCAAGTAAAGAAATATCCTTACCCTGTTTAATCATAAGTTTATAACTTTTTTTTAAAACGGCTAGTAAACTTTATTGTATGCATTTAGTCCTCTGTTAAAGCTTTTTTTAATTCACTCATAGTTGAATATCCTTTCACACTATGATCTTTAGATATTTTTATCGCCTCATTCATAGAGGCGAGCGTTTCATCGTTATAGTGTGGTAGTTCGACGTTGAATGGTAGTCCGCCTCTTAATACGCATTGGTATAGAAATAAGTTGACTGCGGTTGACATATCAAGACCCATTTTTGAAAATAATTCAGTAGATTGCTTTTTTATATCAGAATCGATTCTAATTTGTGTAGGTGTTGTCATATAAATACCCTCCATATTTACTACAATTGTATACATTTTAGTTTACATTGTCAATCGTTTTAATATTTTAAAAAGCTAAGATTTAACTCTTAGCCATTTTTTCATAATTCTTTAATCGTAATATTGTTGAAGATGGCTTTACCATCTCTAGAAAACAAGCCTATTTCACCATCCATATATTCATAACATCTAGCACTTAGTGCTTTACCATTACAATATGTCACTATCATACTATCTTTAGTAATTATCTCGACATGATAATTAGATGATTTATCTAATGGGCGCTCTTCATCAAAGAATTGGTCTTCAAACCATTTACTAGATAAATCAAAGAACAATCTATCTTTCTTTCTATCTAATTCAATCATAACCCATTTATCAAATTTATTTATATTTGCTCTTAATAATATACCTGCGGTCATATTATCTTTTATTTTTACATCAAAAGAAATATATAAAGACGATGATTTGGTTTTGGCGATTTTTATACAGCCGAATCCGTCTGAATCTAAAGAATATCCGTTCTTAGTCTTTCTTGATACTATATTTCCAAATCCATTTTGTTTTCTGGTTTCTAATATTTTAGTATACGCATCAACGATCGTGCTTACAGGTTTACAAATTAGTTCACCATTAGGCAAAGCTTCAATTTCGTGAACGCATAACGAACCGCCCCATTCATATTTATTCTTATCTAAGTTATCAGTTCTTCTTGCAGCCCATCCAACTAAATATCTTTTACCATTTCCATATACAGTTTTTGCGGCGTAATAACTTCTGTTATCTAATAGTTCATCTTTATATGATTTCCAAGGACCGTCTATACTATGAGAAACTCTATAATGAACTTCCCACCATCTAGTATATGTGGAAAAAATCATATAATATCTACCGTTTAATTCAAACAAGTCTGGGCACTCATGAGTATCGTATAAAAATGGAGCGTATATTGGCTCTTTAATAGTCCAGTTAATAAGGTCTTTAGAAGTCGCAAGAGCGGTTGCGCCCCATCTTCTATAGTGATGATGATTCTTTTCTCCAGTTATAATCATTTTATATTCATCATTTAATTTATCATAATATACATATGGGTCTCTCCATCCATCACGATGATATATTGATTCATCTGGTGGTAAGAAAATATCTTTTTCTTTTTTCCAATTATATAGATCGGTTGAAGTCGCATGCAACACAACTTGAATTGGTTTCTTTCCTAAATAAAAACCGTTATATCCAGCATAAAAGATATGAAATAAATTATTATGATAAAATACAGAACCCGTACATACACTTAAATCTTGTTCTTCTTCATTTCCTTTTGGAAGCGCTACTCCGTGATTAATAAAGTTGACGAAATCGGTAGTTGTTAGGTGTTCCCAACTGCCATCAATAATCATAAATAAATGGAATACCCCATCATGAAAGAAAGGAATGAAGTCCCCATTAAATCCTTGTTTAGGGTGATCATAAAATATCACATTATTCATCTTTATATAAGTTCTCCATCCATGGGAAGTTCTGCCACTTTCCACCATGATATCTATGCATTTCTTCAACTACTAATCTAACTTTTCCTACGATAGCTTCATGTGGATAGAATTCAATATATTCACCATTTACATATGTTTGGAAGAATGTCATATCAGTAACATATAGCAAACTATATAAATTTGGCCAAGTAGATGTAAACTCAAATGGTTTATCATTTCTTGTTCCTCTAAAATGGAATCCATCATGATCAATTGTCACATGTCCATTTCCACATGGAACACCAGTCATTGGGTCTTTTAGATATTTATATTTTGGAAGTTCTCCAATTCCACAATCAAACTCCATTTTGAATTCAGGATTTCTAATCTCTTTTATGACTACACTTCTTTCCCAATCATCCCATTTAGATGGTGATTCAGGAATAACGCACGTGTCATCTAGTGGTTTAAAGTCATAATAATCATCTAATGTAGCGCCGTTTCCACACGCAGTACATTTGATAGTGTCCTTTTCACCAATCATCTTAAATTCTTCTAAACATCTAGGACATTTATATAGTAAATCATGCATATGATGACATGCGTTACCATTAGTTTTGAATTTATAATGGTGTTCTTTATTCCATTCATAGTCATCATTCCATAAAGCTTCATCTAATTTTCTATCCATTTCATCAGATGTTAAGTTTTGAGTATCTTCAGGAGTAAATAACTTAAAGAATCTAACATCAACTTTACCAGGTCTATCATCAAGACAAACTTTATGGTTGGTTAAGAATCCACCGCTAATATGTAAACAATATACTGGAATATTATAGTGTTTAAATAGTTTTCCTGTTCCTGGGACAACCGGTTGGTTGTGACCATTTACACAGCTCATTCCTTCTGGACTAAAAGCTACAATTCCACCTTGATCTATTACTTTCTTCATTCCCTTCATACATAACATGTCGTTAGTGAAGTTCTTCTTAGGAATCTGATTTAATATATTAAATATGGCTTTGAATTTAGAACGGTAAAATTCATTATACCCAGTAACGAAGTTCGCTCTTCTTGGAGATATTGATTGAGTAATCCAAATATAATCGCTTCTAGAAGAATGGTTGTATACTAAAAAGCATGGTCCGTCTTCTTTATTAATATCATCTACAATATCATAACTAACATGATATTTTGGCTGTAAAAATCTTTTTATAACGATTTTATCTAATATCCTATAGATAAACTTATTAGCTTGTTTAATTTGTCTTTGCGCAATTCTTTGTTCGAGTGTTTGTTTTTCTTTCATAGTTATTTAATTAAGTCCTTTCTTCTTAGTTTAGTTCTTTTTAAAGCTTCTTTTTCTCTCCATTTATCTATCTCTTGATGGTTTCCTGATACTAATACATCCGGTACTAACATCCCCATAAAATCGTAAGGTTTAGTATATTGAGGACATTCAAGAAGGCCATTTTCAAAAGAATCCGTATGAGCGCTATCCTCATTATGTAATACTCCAGGTATTAGTCTTGATACAGAATCAATTATAGCCATAGCGGGTATTTCACCACCAGTTAAAATATAATCGCCTATAGATATCTCTTCATCAACAAAGGTTCTTATTCTTTCATCAAAACCTTCATAATGTCCACAAATCAAAATAATATGTTCTTCTTTTGATAATCTTTTCGCAATATCTTGATTATATGGAACTCCTTGTGGAGTTAATAATATCTTATGTGCTTTTTCAAATCCATTAATAGAATGAAGACAATCATAGATTGGTCCACACATAAGAACCATCCCAGCTCCTCCACCATATGGGGTATCATCAACATTATGATGTTTAGCTTTAGAAAAGTCTCTAAAATTATGAAGGTTTACTTCTATTAAATTGTTAGTTATCGCTCTTTTTAAAATAGAATCGTTTAATACTCCATCAAACATTTCAGGAAAAAGAGTCAAACAATCAAATTTAATCATAGTAATCCTTCCATATCAACTAGATTAATTCTATTATTATCTTCATCAATTTCTTCTAAAAACTCTTCAAGAAGTGGAACCAGTTTTTCTTTATTATCTAAATCAACAATAGATAAATAGTCGTACATAGGAAATTCCTTTACTTCTTTAACCTTTCCTTTTAAAACTCCGTTTTGATAAACATCCATTCCTACTAAATCAGAATAGAAATGTTCTCCTTCTTCTAATAAGTTTTTATCTCTTTCTCCATATAACATCTTACCTAAATATGGTGTAATAGCTTCTATTGAATCTATTCCTTCGAATGTTACAAGCTCATAATTAAGCATAGATCTATGGCTTTTTACCACTAATGGTTTATAGTTATTTTTTTCTTTATAATAAACAGTTGCGCCAACCTTATATCTTTCATCGATAAAATCAGAATCAGTCTTTATTTTGACTTCTCCTTTTAATCCGTGTGTTTGCGCAATCTTTCCAATTTCATTAAATTTCATATAATGTCATCTCCTTTTAGGATGTCTATAGATATTATAACCAAATAAGATAAAACTATCAAATAAAAAACGCTTAATTGATTGTTAAATCAATAAGCGTTAATACGTATAATCTAGTCTTTTCTTAAGTATTCCTGTAATCAAATCAAACACCGCAATAATAACCACAAGCAAAACTAACCATCCTAATATAATAGTAAAATCTAGAGTCAATTTCGCATCATTTATTATTTCACCAATAGAACCTGTCACACCACATATATATTCGCTCATAACCATCACTTTTATCCCTAGACTTAATGACTGCATAAAAGTGATTGTCATAGGAGATAACGCTAAAGGAAAATATATTTTTCTATATTTCATTCCGTTTGATCCATCTATCATTGATAGTTCATCAACGATATCTTTATTAATGGATAATCCTTGTCTTACACCATCATATACGATTGGAAAAATCACTAAAAACGATACTATATAAGGTATAACTTCTTTTGTTTCAAAAAGTAAGATATATAGATATACAGATACAATTGCGAAAGGGGCTGCCTTAATTATAAACAAAATTGGATTAACTATATCGATATTGTATTTAAAAATATAGTTTATAAAATTAATTATTAAACTAATTATAAAACTAGCGCCTATCACAATTAATATTTTTAGTAGTGTTTTTAGTAACAACCATATTCCACTATTTAAAGCGATACCATATATTCCTTTTACTATATCGATAAATGATGGAAAGAACATATCGTTCTTGTTTATAATAGTGAATAGTTCATAAAGCAGAATAATCGCTATAATAGATGATACTGAAATTATTAAATGTTTATAAGAAGAATTCTTCATCTGGAAGTTTTCCGCCAACTTGAGCACCTAAACCTAAATCAATTAATGATTGTAGGTATTTATTTACAGCGCTTTTTTCATTTTCATATACATTAAAGTGGCAGTTCGGAATCGCTTTAATAAGGGTTTCAGCACCTAGAGTCTTAAATGTTTGATTTAATTCTACTGCGTTATTTGCTGTATCTTCTTTATTACTATTTGTTTTTCTTACTGAATCTAATAATGCGTTTACTAAATTATTAGTAAATTCATCATTTTTAGCGCTCTTTTTAATAAAGATACCTGCCTGAGGATAAGATGTTTCACCAGTAACTTTGCTATATTCTTCTTGTAAATCTAGTGTCTTTAAACCTTTTTGATCTTTTATCTTAGAAATACTTGGTTCTGCGGTAACTATATATTTAGCTTTTCCTGAAACCAATAAACTATTTGCGGTTTGAACATCAGATACATATTCAATTTCAACATTTAAATTTTCTTTAGCTCCTAAAACGATTCTAGTGATGATGTCTGGTGTAGAATTCTTTCCAAATACAACTAGCTTTTCGCCATTTAAATCATCTATAGACGTAATATTCTCGCTTGAAGCTATATAGAGATTTCCCCATACGATAGTTTTAGCCAAAATATATGAACTAGTTCCACTATTATAGAATTTGGCTCCTAAGTTAACTGGCGCAATTATCGCATCATAAGATGTGTTCGCAAAAGCTGCGATTAAAGGATCAGATCCTTCTACTACTTCTACTTTTGAATCGCTGTTTTCTTTAATATAATTCATTACCGCAAGCGATGGAGTTCCACTTGGAACAATAACGCTTGCTTGTCTAGATTCTTTTGTAGTTTTTGTACAAGCGACTAGTACAAAACTTAATAACATTATTAATATAAGACTTATTTTCTTCATTTCTTTCACCTCTGTTGCAAAAATATTATATATAATATAAAATTAAAATGCTGTGATATTTGTCACAGTAGGAGAGAATATGAATAACAGTGAAATTATTAGGAATAAGATTTTAAAATTAATAGATGAAGGAACATTAAAAATATCTTCATATAAAGCAGGAGATATCATATATAGAGAGGGTGAAGTCTGTTCTAGTTTAGGATATATATTAAAAGGAAAAATAAATATATCTACTATTTCTGAAGAAGAGAGTGAAGAAACTATTAGTGTAATAAACGAGGGTGGTTTTTTTGGACATTTCTTAATGTTCCAAGATAAGAAAAAATATCTTGGAGATATAAATGTTAGTGTATCATCTAAAATTGTATTTATATCAAAGACATTATTATTAAATTTATTAACTAATGATAAAGAATTTCTAGAGGCTTATCTATCTATTATTACTAATGAATCTTTCTTAGTTAAACAACAAGTTAAATTATTATCTCATAAAAAATCTATAGATAGAGTTATATATTATTTAAAAACAAATAGTATCAATAATCATATTGAAATAAAGTCTATTACTCTTTTATCTAAAAAGGTAAATCTACCTAGAGAAACAGTATCAAGAATGATCTCAAAATTAATAAAAGAGAATAAATTAATAAAGAAAGGCTATATGTACTATATCGCTATATAAAAATATCCTCAGTTTTAGGCTGAGGATATTTTTATAACTGTTATTATTTTCTAACAGGATATTTTTCTCTAGATTTATTATATGTAGTATGTAGTAATTCGTGAGCTCTATGAGAGTTAGGCTCGCCTAAATACTTTTCATATAATTCAATGATTTGTGGATTGTTGTGAGATTGACGAACTTTTTGTCTTTCATCTTCGCTATATAATGCGTTAGCTCTCTTTGTTCTGTAAGTTTCATAGATATCGTTTTCTTCGTTAGGCATTAACATAGGTTTAACATAAGGTTGTCCACCACCATTGATACATCCACCTGGACAGCACATGATTTCAATGAAAGTATATGGGCTAGTTCCGGCTTTGATTTCATCTAATAATTTAGATGCGTTCTTCATACCAGAAGCTACCGCAACCTTAATTTTAGCTGCGCCTAAATCGATTTCTGCTTCTTTAACGCCAGCTAAACCTCTAACTTCAGTGAATTCAATTGGTTTTCTTTCGCTTCCTGTTAGTACTTTATAAGCTGTACGTAATGCAGCTTCCATAACACCACCAGTAACACCGAAGATAACACCAGCTCCTGTGTAGTCGCCCATGATATCTTGATCGAATTCTTCATCTGGTAATTTATTGAAATTGATACCACTTCTCTTGATAACTCTAGCGAGTTCTCTAGTTGTTAATACGATATCAACATCTCTATTTCCATCAACTTCCATTTCTTTACGTTCTTTTTCGAACTTTTTAGCAGTACAAGGCATAATTGATACTACACAGATATCTTTTGGATCTAAGTTCTTTTCTTTCGCAAAGTATGATTTGATGATAGCGCCCTGCATCTGATGAGGAGATTTACAGCTTGATAAATTATCTAATACTTCTGGATAGAAATATTCAGCATAGTTTACCCAACCAGGACTACAAGAAGTAATCATTGGTAGAGTTCCACCATTCTTGATTCTGCTTAATAGTTCATTAGCTTCTTCCATAATAGTTAAATCAGCACCGAAGTTAGTATCATAAACTCTATTAAATCCTAAACGTCTTAATGCCGCAACCATTTTACCTGTAACAGGAGTTCCAACTGGTAAGCCAAATTCTTCGCCTAATGCAGCACGAACTGCAGGAGCAGTTTGTACAACAACGAATTTGCCTTTAGCCATAGCTTCATCTAATTTGTTGATTTCGCTCTTTTCCATTAAAGCGCCAGTAGGACATACGTTAACGCATTGTCCACAAAGTAAGCATGGAGATTCATCGAATCCTCTATTTCCAGCTGGAGAAACAAAAGTCTTAAATCCTCTTCTTTCAAATCCTAAAATACCAGTTCCGTGTATTGATGCGCATCTATTAACGCATCTTCCACATAAGATACATTTAGAAGTATCACGAACGATTGATGGGTTAACATCATCGTAGAATGTTTCAGTCTTTTCACCGAAGAATTTACCTTCTCTAGCGCCAACCATTTGAGCTACATGTAATAGTTCACAATGTCCATTCTTATCGCATTGTTGACAATGGAAAGAGTGGTTAGATAATAATAATTCAACACTGATTCTTCTTGCTTTAGTTGCTTTAGGAGAAGAAATTTTAATTTCCATACCTTCAGCTACTGGATATACGCAAGATGCTACTAGTCCTCTAGCGCCAGTTGCTTCAACTAAACAAACACGACAAGATGCTAAAGAACATTCACCATGATTAAAGTTACATAAAGTAGGAATTTCATAACCACATTCTCTAGCTGCTTCAAGGATAGTTAATCCTTCTTCAACTTGATATGGTTGACCTTCAATTTTAATATTGATTTTAGCCATTTATAATTCCTCCATTATCTCTTTGATACAGCGCCAAATTTACATACAGATTGGCACATACCACATTTAATACATTTGCTTGGATCAATTTCCATAGATGCGAGTTTATGTCCTGGTGCAATATAATCAGTTCTACTGATTGTACTAACTGGACAGTTTCTAGCGCACATTCCACAACCGATACATTTTTCTTTATCGATTACATATTCCATTAAGTTCTTACATACGTGAGCTGGACACTTCTTATCAACGATATGAGCGATGTATTCATCTTTGAATTTGCTCATTGTTGATACGATTGGGTTAGCCGCAGTTTGTCCTAAGCCACAAAGTGAGTTTGCTTTAACGGCTTCTGCTAATTCTTGTAAGTCATCAAGGTCTTGCATTGTGCCTTTGCCTTCTGTAATCTTTGTTAAGATTTCAAGCATTCTCTTAGTTCCTATACGGCATGGAGAACATTTACCACATGATTCATCACAGATAAATTCCATATAGAATTTAGCTACGTCTACCATACAGTTATCTTCATCCATAACGATAGCGCCACCTGAACCCATCATTGATCCACTAGCGATTAAGTTATCGTAATCGATTTCAGTATCTAAGTCATCAACAGTTAAGCATCCTCCTGATGGACCACCAGTTTGAATAGCTTTGAATTTCTTTCCATTAGGGATTCCACCACCAATGTCATAAATTAATTCTCTTAGAGTTGTTCCCATTGGAACTTCAACTAATCCGACATTGTTAACTTTTCCACCAAGAGCAAATACTTTAGTACCTTTAGATTTTTCAGTTCCATAACTAGCGAATTTTTGAGCGCCTTCTCTTAAGATATATGGAACAGTCGCTAAAGTTTCAACGTTATTGATGATTGTTGGTTTACCCCATAAACCTTTAACAGCTGGGAATGGTGGACGAGGACGAGGCATACCACGTTGTCCTTCAATTGAGTTAAGTAGAGCTGTTTCTTCACCGCATACGAACGCACCAGCGCCTAATCTTAGGTGTACTCTGAATGAGAAATCAGTTCCCATGATGTTATCGCCAATTAAGCCTAATTCTTCAGCTTGTTTAATAGCGATTCTGAGTCTATTTACAGCGATTGGGTATTCAGCACGAACATAGAAATAACCATTTTGTGCACCGATAGCGTAACCAGCTATCATCATACCTTCTATAACTGCGATTGGGTTACCTTCAAGGATAGATCTATCCATGAATGCTCCTGGATCGCCTTCATCACCATTACATACAACATATTTTTCATCAGCTTGTTGAGCGTATGCGAATTGCCATTTACGGCCAGTAGGGAATCCTCCTCCGCCTCTGCCTCTTAAACCTGAATCTAAAATCTCTTTAATAACGTCAGCTCTATCCATTTTTAAAGCTCTTTCTAAGCCTTTAAATGAACCAACGCCTAATGTTTCTTCTATCTTTTCAGGGTTGATTGCACCACATCCATGTAATGCAATTCTAACTTGTTTTTTGTAGAAAGTAATGTCATCTTGTTTTGTAACTTTTTCTTTAGTTTGTGGATCAATATATAATAATCTTTCTACTATTTCTCCACCAATAATATCTTTTTCAATGATTTCATCAGTGTCTTCTACTTTAACCATTCTATATAATGTATCTTCAGGGAAGATTTTAACGAATGGACCTTGTGAACAGAAACCGAAACAACCAACTTTATTAACGGTAACTTTATCTTGAAGTTGTTTTTCTTCGATTAATTTTTCGAATCTTTCAATGATGTCCATTGATTGAGATGATAAACATCCTGTACCACCACATACTAAAATGTGTCTTTTACCATCTTCGCCATTAAATTTCTTATTAATACATTCAACGCAATGTTGGCTCTTCTTATCAAATTCTTCAAAACTATTAAACATTTTGAGCCTCCTGTTTATATGAATCTACGATCTTAGAAACTTGATCGACAGTCATTTTTGAATATACTTTTCCATTAATTGTTACCGCTGGAGCGATACCACATGCACCGATACAACGAAGCGCATCTAATGTGAATAATCCGTCTTCAGAAGTTTCGCCTGGTTTAATCTTTAATAATTCTTGGAACTTATCGATGATTTGTTGTGATCCCTTTACATAACAAGCTGTTCCTAAGCAAACACCAATAACATATTTTCCTTTTGGTTTTAAAGAAAAGTAAGAATAGAATGTTACAACACCATATATTTCCGCAACAGGAATACCTGTTTTAGCTGAAACTAATTCTTGTACTTCTAGTGGAATATATCCATATTCGTTTTGGATATCACTTAGAATTAACATTAAAGGTGTTTTTTCATTCTTGTACCTTTCTACTATCTCAATGATATGAGATTCTGCAGTTTTGTTTAATTTTCCCATAATACTCTCCATATTTAAAATATCACCAAAGATTATTGTATCATTTTATATTGTTTATAACAATATTAAAATTTTTTAATTTTGTTGTTTATTAATCCCATCTAATAATCCTTCAATTTAGAACGACTATTATAATTTCAATTATTTTCATTATTGAACATTATATTCAAATCTATGAGATTAAGACTATTATCACAAACACTTAACAAATCTTTATCGAATCAAGAAGCACCAAATAGATATATTTCTCTTTTTTTATCCACGATAGTTCTATTATTCTCTGAAAATATTTCGTTTTATATCATCTCATCTTTTAGGGAATACGTTTTCCGGGAATACGTTTTCCCTTTTTCCCTATTTGTATTAAGTTTACTATATAGTCATAAACAAGTTAATAAAATGATTAGTAATTATTTCGTTTCAAACAATAATAAATAGGTTGAAAGTCCAATTTTCTTAAAAAAATAACATCACAATGTGATTTTTTTATTTGTATTATGACATTGTAATGTTATAATAGATGTGTAAAGGATTTAATAATTATGAAAACGAAAAATCTTATTATCTATCATGGATCTGTATCTATAATTGAAAATCCAAAGTATGAAGCTGGAAAATTGAATAATGATTATGGCCGAGGATTTTATTGTACTGAATCTCTTGAGCTTGCTAAAGAATGGGCAGTAAGCGATGCAAAAGATGGTTTTGCAAACAAGTATTCTCTTGATCTTTCGAATCTTAAAATTCTTGATCTTTCAAAAAACGCAACAGTTTTACATTGGATTACTATTCTTTTACAAAACAGAGTTTTCAATTTAAAAAGCGATATTTCTAAAATGGGTAAGAAATACTTAATTGAACATTTTAATATTCAGATTGATCAATACGATATCATTAAAGGTTATAGAGCAGACGATTCTTATTTTGCTTATGCTGAAAATTTTCTTAATAATACAATTTCTGTTAAACGATTGTCGGAAGCTTTACGATTAGGTGATCTAGGCGAACAAATAGTGCTTATATCTAAAAAAGCTTTTCAACAAATCACTTTTTTAGGATATGAAAAGGCAGACTCGAAAACCTACTATCTTTTAAGATTAGAAAGAAACGAAAATGCACGAAAAGAATTTTTAATGAATCGTCGCGGAACACCCTCTATAGACGATTTATACCTTAACGATATAATGAAAGGAATTGATCCTAATGATCCACGCATACAATAAAGAATATCTCTCAACAATTCAATCAAAACTCGCTGAGATGTTTGAGCTAGCCGTTTTGACAGAAAGCATTAATATAGATGATTTTGCTAAAATGTTTACTTCTTCTCACGTCTGTAAAGCGTTTGAAAATGCTGATCCTATTTATGTTTTAGGAAAATCATCTAACGAGTTATTAGCCATTCTATTAAATAAAGAACCAAGGGAAATTGAAACAAGTGACTTTGCCTCTCCTGAATATTGGGTGGGATACGTTCTTGCTTACGCTCAATGGTATTTAAATAAACCATATAAATTGTTGCTTTCCGTTTATCCATGCAGTAAATTGATAAACGAGTATTTTCCATATCATGAGATGGATATATCAAAAATCATTGAATTGTTTAAAGAAAGAATATCATTCGTCTCAAAACTAAAGGAATTTCGAAAACAAAAAATGTTAAGTCAAAAAGAACTTTCAGTTTTATCTGACGTACCAATTCGTACGATTAGATCTTATGAACAAGGAACTGCCGATATTTCAAAAGCTCAAGCAGAAACTCTATATTCTCTTTCAAAAACGCTTGGTTGTTCTATAGAAGATTTAATAAAATAATTCATTAATAAAATTATATACATTTAAAAAGAGTTGCGTTTCCTTATTATTTTCTATTATCGCTTTTTTAACTGGTCTGTTTTTTGTTTTATTCATACAAAAAAATACACCAATTTTAATTTATTAAATAAGCCATATACAACGGAATTGTTATAACCTTATCTTTGATTGATATATTGCCATCAATTAATTTATATGCTTTATTTACATTATATTTTTCGCTAATTAATATTTCTTTTAATGATTTTGCATTCCCATTTCTAGCCTTGACCTCAATCATTGTCAATTCATTATCGTACTTAGAAACGAAATCTATTTCTAATCCTCTAGTTTCACTATAATAGTATAGATTCTTTCCTGTTTTTGAAAATGCATCCGCAATTATATTTTCAAATATAGCGCCTTTATAAATTTTTAAATCGCCATTTAAAATATTATTAGTTGTTCCCTTTTCTAGCATTGCTACAAACAAGCCTGTATCAGCGACATATATTTTAAATTCATCATCTACTTTGTATGCATCTAATGGTAATTCAAGGTTGGAAAGATTATTACATATATTTATTAATCCAAATTCTTTTAGCCATATAATTGAATCATAATATTCTCTTGCTCTTGCGTTTTTAGCAATCTCACTATATTTAAACTTCTTATTTTCTTTAGCCAACTGATAAGGGATTGAATTGTATACACTCATAATTCTTGCCAATTCAATTTTATTTATTGTTTCTTCCTCGTTTTTATCTAGATGTTTTCCAAAATCATCCTTATACTGTTCTAAAATAATTCTTTGTAAATCATAGACCTGATTCAGGTCACTAGTTTTCAAAAATAAATCAACCACATCAGGCATTCCACCCACGCATAAGTACTCTTTAAAATATTTCATAAAAGATGAATTAATTGATTCGCTAACTTTTTCTTTTTTTAAGAAACAGTTTCTTATATATTCTAATAAATCTTCACTAATTCCTTTAGCATATAAATATTCTTCAAAATCCATAGGGTACATTGTTATAGTGTATTCAAAACCTGTTGGCACTCCCTTTGATTTCTTTTTATTGTACCCTCTTAAACCTATAAGAGAACCTGTTGCAACAATATCAAATCGTCCATCAATCATAAAAGGTTTAATGGCAGATCTTGCATTAGCACACTCCTGTAGTTCATCAAAAATAATAACAGTTTTATTAGGAACGAATTTTGCACTAGGTATTGCTGCTGATAAATCTCTAACTATGTCATTTACTACCAAATCATTGTCAAATATTTTTTTCAATGATGCATTATCCATAAAATTAATATAAACAACATTATTATATTTTTCTTTGCAATATTGCTTAACTATAGTTGTCTTCCCAACCTGTCTTAACCCCTTAATTAGTAAAGCTCTTTTTTTTATTTTAAGCGAGTCTTCCCACCTTATTATTTCATTCATTATTTTTCTTTTGAACATATGAACCATCTCCAAATATATTTTACACGTTTTTCAAACGTTTTTCAATAAAATTTACACGTTTTTCAAACCTTTATCTTCATTCTTTTACACGTTTTAACATTTAATCTATATTAATTTGCACTTGTGTAGCATCAGTACCAATTCGTACGATTAGATCTTATGAACAAGGAACTGCCGATATTTCAAAAGCTCAAGCAGAACCTCTATATTCTCTTTCAAAAACGCTTGGTTGTTCTATAGAAGATTTAATAAAATAATTCATTAATAAAATTATATCCATTTAAAGGGGCTGTTAAGAAACTAAGATAGTTTCTCAGCCTCTTTTATAAATAACATTTAATGGATTTGGTGCCAATAAGCAACTGATTAAACCATTTTATGAGACAAATCAAAGCATTATTTGTTTATCTACAGGATAATAATAATCTAAACCTTCTATTCTCATTTTTTATATAGCACACAAGATTTTTTCACTCATCTGAATCACCATCACGTTTGCGAATATGTTTTCAACCCTGTTTTATCACGTTTGCGAAGAAATAAGCTTTTAAATAAGCCTAGCTATTTTAAATCATTATGTGTTGCTTCTATTATTTCTTTTAATAATATTGAATTATCTATTTCATTTACTAAATACATTGCCTTAGCACCAGGATATGGTATAGATTCCTCCATATTATATTTCTTATTATTCTTTGTAATTTTAATTAATAATCTATCATCATATATACCACCAAATAAGATTCCATCTTTATATAATAAGAATTCTCCCATCATTGGTCTA
>OCVV011078087.1_pt1 | contig 17256 bp, 12 predicted proteins | sample 1539721 | NCBI WGS metagenome assembly OCVV01 (sample SAMN02144230, study PRJEB22623) | gut metagenome | biome: sheep rumen | host: Ovis aries | place: New Zealand | reverse complement strand
GCTGGCAAGCAGATGATGTGCAGAGGCGTTAGCCGCGGGTCGTGCGGTGTTGCCTTAACTTTTTTTCAGAGGGCTTGCAGCCTGTGCAGCAGGTGCAGCCGCTTCCGCCGCAGCAGGAGCCGTTTTTCTTACGTCTTCTGTTAAGCCAGAGAGCAAAGCCTAAAACGCCTGCTATTACTGCTATCAGAATAATGTCTACAGCGTTCATACTATACCCCCAATGCCATTGCTATTATGTTTACCAGAAGCGCCGCCGCATAAGCCACTGCGCACTGCCAGATCACTACCGCAAATGCCCACTTTCCGCCAAGCTCTCTCTTTACCGAGGCTATAGCCGCTACGCAGGGAGTATACAAAAGCGAAAATACCATAAGGCTCATCGCTGCTGCCCCTGTCATTGTGGAGGCAGCTCCGCCGTGGTAGAGTACCTTCAAGGTGGAAACCACGCTCTCCTTTGCCATAAAGCCCGTAACAAGAGCAACGCAGATCCTCCAGTTGCCAAGGCCAACAGGCTTGAAGATCGGTGCAACTGTTCCTGCGATCATTGCAAGGATACTGTCCTCGGATCTGACCATGTTAAGTCTGAAATCAAAGCTCTTGAGGAACCATACAACTACCGTCGCAATAAGAATTACCGAGAATGCTCTCTGCAAAAAGTCCTTAGCCTTCTCCCAGAGAAGCTGTAAAACGTTTCTTCTGCCGGGTCTTCTGTAGTTCGGAAGCTCCATTACAAAGGGTACAGCCTCGCCCTTGAAAACGGTCTTTTTATAAATCACCGATGCAATTATTCCGAATATGATACCCAGAATATACAGCCCTGTGATTATAAATGCCTTGTACCTCGGGAAAAATGCGTTTATAAAGAACGCATATATCGGAAGCTTTGCCGTACAGCTCATAAAAGGTGTGAGCAGTATCGTCATTTTGCGGTCACGCTCACTCGGGAGAGTTCTTGTCGCCATTACGGCAGGAACAGTACAGCCGAAGCCTATAAGCATTGGCACAATGCTGCGCCCCGACAGACCTATTTTCCTTAAAAGCTTGTCCATCACGAAGGCGACCCTCGCTATGTAGCCGCTGTCCTCAAGTATAGAAAGGAAGAAAAACAGCGTAACTATCAGCGGCAGGAAGCTCAGCACGCTTCCCACACCCTCAAAAATACCGTCAATTATAAGGCTGTGTATTACTTTATTTACTCCTGCGTTTGAAAGCCCCTTATCGGCGGCATCGGCAAGGCAGCCTATACCGTTTTCTAAAAGTTCCTGAAGCTTCGCACCTATAACCCCGAAGGTCAGCCAGAACACCAGCGCCATAATTGCTATAAATGCAGGTATAGCCGTATATTTTCCCGTAAGTATAGAGTCAATACGCTGACTTCTTACCTTTTCCTTGCTTTCCTTAGGCTTTGTGACTGACTCCTCACAGACCTTCATTATAAAATTAAACCGTGAATCCGCAATAGCCGCACAGCTGTCGAGACCTCTCTCCTTTTCCATCTGACGGACTATCTTCCCGACAATATGCTTTTCATCATCGTCAATGCCGAGCTGCTCAATTATCAGCGGATCGTCCTCGGCAACCTTGCTTGCCGCAAATCTAAGCGGCAGACCTGCTTTTTCTGCATGGTCCTCAATAAGGTGCGCTATCGAATGAATACACCTGTGAACTGCTCCGCCGTGGTCTTCCTTTTCGCAAAGGTCCTGATAAAGCGGCTTTTCCTGATAATACGCAACATGAACAGCGTGGTCAATAAGCTCATCTATACCCATGTTCTTAGCCGCAGAGATAGGCACCACAGGCACCCCGAGAAGCTTCTCCATAAGGTTTACGTCTATGCTTCCGCCGTTTGAGGTAAGCTCGTCCATCATATTCAGAGCCACTACCATAGGTCTGCCCATTTCAATAAGCTGGAGCGTAAGATACAGGTTTCGCTCTATGTTCGTAGCATCAACTATATTTATAACAGCATGGGGCTTTTCATTTATAACAAAGTTTCTGGAAACTATCTCCTCACTGCTGTAGGGCGACATCGAGTAAATACCCGGCAGATCGGTTATCACCGTATTCGGCTGACCCTTTATAGCGCCGTCCTTTCGGTCAACAGTAACACCCGGGAAATTGCCGACGTGCTGATTAGAGCCCGTCAGGCGGTTAAAGAGAGTAGTCTTTCCGCTGTTCTGGTTTCCTACCAGCGCAAAGCTCAGAGTAGTGCCCTCGGGTACGGGGTCGCCGCTGCCCTTGGGGTGGTATCTCTTTCCGCTTTCACCGAGACCCGGGTGCTCGGTCTTTGCTTTTTTTGAAGGCTTTTTCTCTGCCTTCTGAGAGCTCTGCGCAGGCTCAACCTCGATATTGTCAGCGTCTGCAAGCCTCAGAGTAAGCTCATACCCGTGTATCATCAGCTCTATAGGGTCGCCCATAGGAGCATATTTTATCACAGTTATCTCAGCACCGGGGATAATTCCCATATCAAGAAAGTGCTGTCTCAGCGAGCCCTCTCCGCCTATTTTCGTAACACGGACAGTCTCGCCTATTTTAGTTTGCTTTAGTGTAGCCATAAGTCACCTCTAACTCGATCTTCTTCGACATTATAACACAACCCGACCCAAAAGTAAAGACTTCGCCCCACCGTGACGAAGTCTTTTAACAGAAAATATACTTTTATTTCACCTTAGCCGTCCTCAGACAGCGCATCGCATTGAGCACCGCAAGCACCATAACGCCCACATCTGCAAAGATCGCAAGCCACATATTCGCAATACCCAAAGCCCCGAGAAGCAGGCAGGCAAGCTTTACTCCGAGTGCAAACACGATATTCTGATAGACTATCCTCAGGCACTTTCTTGCAATGCCGATAGCCTTCGGTATCTTTATCGGGTCGTCGTCCATGAGGACTATGTCAGCAGCTTCAATAGCCGCATCCGAGCCCATAGCGCCCATAGCTATACCAAGATCGGCACGGGACAGCACAGGTGCATCGTTTATGCCGTCGCCCACAAAGGCGAGGGCGCCGTTTTTGTTCTTTTCAAGCAAACGCTCCACTTCACTTACCTTAGCGTCGGGCAGAAGCTCGCTCACATACTCGTCAACACCGAGTTCATCTGCTGTTTTCTTAGCCGCTTTTTCAAGGTCTCCCGTCAGCATAACTATATGCTCAACTCCCGAAGCTTTGAGCTTATCGACAGCCTCCTTTGAGTGCTCCTTCGGCATATCTGCGATAACAATATGTCCGCAGTATCTGCCCTCAACAGCTACATGGATAACAGTTCCCACACTGTGGCAGTCCTTGTATGTGACTCCGAAGCGCTTCATCAGCTTTCCGTTTCCGACGGCTACCCTTTCACCGTCGAACACAGCCGTTACACCGTGACCGCTTATCTCTTCAATATCGCTCACACGGCTTCGGTCGATCTCCTCGCCATAAGCCTTTTGAAGGCTCTTGCTTATCGGGTGAGATGATGAACACTCTGCATAAGCGGCATATTCCAGAAGCCTGTGCTCTTCAAGCTCGCTGTGGTGGATAGCATCGACCTCAAAAACACCCTTTGTGAGTGTTCCCGTCTTGTCGAACACTATAGTTTTCGTTTTAGCCAGCGTTTCAAGGTATACCGAGCCCTTTATAAGTATGCCCTCACGGCTTGCACCGCCGATACCCGAGAAAAAGCTCAGCGGTATGCTTATAACCAGCGCACAGGGGCAGCTTATAACAAGGAAGGTCAGTGCTCTGTACACCCATGATGACCACATCGGAGTACTTCCCAGCAGTATCCTCACGAAAGGCGGGAGCACCGCCAGCGCCAGCGCCGACAGACAGACCGCAGGTGTATACACCTTTGCAAACTTCGTGATAAAATTCTCGGAATGTGATTTCCTTGCCGCAGATTCCTCAACAAGCTCCAGTATCTTCGAGACTGTTGACTCACCGAATTCCTTTGTTGTCTGCACCTCAAGCACTGCGCTCATATTGATACAGCCGCTTATAACATTCTCGCCCTCAGCAACCTCACGGGGAACGCTCTCACCTGTAAGAGCACTGGTATTAAGCACCGAGCTTCCCTTTGTGACTATGCCGTCTATAGGTATTTTCTCGCCCGGCTGTACTATTATAATGCTGCCCGTTTCAACCTCATCGGGATCGACCTGTACAAGCTTGCCGTCCTGCATGATGTTCGCATAATCAGGGCGGATATCCATAAGGGCTGAAATATTCTTTCTGCTTTTACCGACTGCAAGCCCCTGAAAGAACTCCCCTATCTGATAGAAAAGCATAACGGCCACAGCCTCGCTGAAGTCGCCGCTTTTTTCATATATCGCAAGTGCCGCAGCACCCACAGTCGCTACCGCCATAAGAAAGTTCTCATCGAACATTCTTCCGTTCTTAACTCCAAGCGCTGCCTTTCTGAGGATATCATAGCCTATCACAAGATAGCATATCCCATACAGCACACAGCTCAGCCACAAGGGCATCTTTGTTATATGCCCGACGATCATCAGGGCGGTAAACATAACTCCCGCTATGATGATACGCACAAGCATACGTTTCTGTTTTTTCTTCATTCTGTACTACACTTCATTTCCCGGGAAATATCAGATCTCTATCTCGCAGTCAGGCTCAACCTTCTTGCACTGCTTCAGCACTTCCTTCATTACCTTTTTCTCATTTGCACCCTCGGCAAACTCGACTGTCATCTTCTGCATTACAAAGCTTACGCTGCACGAAGCAACCCCCTCAACCTTTGAAGCAGTCTCCTCCATAAGATTAGCACAGTTAGCGCAATCGACTTCTATCTCGTATTTCTTTTTCATAGATATTTCTCCTTAACTAATTTACAATTAAACACTTGTTTAATTGTTCTGATTACAGTATAATACTCTTATCCCGAAAAGTCAATAAACTAAGCCTAACTATTGCCAAAAAGGAGAAACGAATTTCCAAATTGAACAGGAGAGATAATATGTCCGAGCACAGCAAACTCACAAATGATGAAAACTTTGCAGCCGCTGCCGATGTTTTCAAGCAGCTTTCCGATATAACAAGGCTGCGTATTTTCTGCCTTCTCTGCCACAGGGAGGAGTGCGTTGGTACAATTTCCGAGCTTATGGAGATGAACGCACCTGCTGTTTCGCACCACCTGAAGCAGCTAAGGCTCAGCGGTCTTATCGTCAGCAGACGTGACGGCAAGGAGGTCTACTACAAAGCCGCCGACAACGAAAAGGTGGAAACACTTCATCAGGCGGCAGAGAAAATCATGGAGGTCTGCTGTATTGAGGACGAGCCCTCACGGCTCTCAGGAGACTATCCCGACCGCACCCAGCTTGCCCACGATGTTCATGCCTATCTTCTGGAGCGCATCGGTGAGAGGATAACGATAGAAGAGCTATCCCGAAAGTTCCTTGTAAACCCTACCACGCTCAAATCCGCCTTCAAGGAGGTGTACGGAAACTCCCTTGCGGCGCACATCAAGGAGCACCGTATGGAGCGAGCGCAGTGGCTGCTGACAACTACCAATGACAGCGTATCCATAATAGCCGAGGCAGTAGGCTTTTCCAGCCAGAGCCGTTTCTCCGAGGCATTCAAAAAGACCTACGGAGTTCTGCCGATTGAGTACAGGAGGGAGAAGCATTAATAAACCGAGGACAGCTTTTTTAGGTAATAGGTAACAGGTAATAGGGAATAGGTAAGGTATCGCCTTCGGCGATGATCTTAATGGGGCTGTGCCCCATACCCCCAAGTGAGTGGGGAACGGAAAAGATGATATATAATACACTTTTTTAGTGAACAGAGAAAAGTGAAGAGTGAATAATGAATAGTACAGAAACGCCCTCTTGACACTATAAACTATTCACTATTCACTCTTCACTAATAACGCCCTCGGCGCAATAGGCGACGAGGGCGTTTCTGGTGGGAGAAGGTGGATTCGAACCACCGAAGCTAGAAGCAACAGATTTACAGTCTGCCCCCTTTGGCCACTCGGGAATTCTCCCATATTCACTTTACGGAAAAAGCAGAGCTGGTGGACGGACTCGAACCCCCGACCTGCTGATTACAAATCAGCTGCTCTACCAACTGAGCTACACCAGCACATTAACTCCGTAACAGGAATTATTATATCATATCAGAACAAACTTGTCAAGAGGAAATAAAAATGTTTTTAATTCCTTAACATTTGCTGCTCGGACAGATAAGTCGAGGCGACAGGACTTGAACCTGCGGCATCTTGCTCCCAAAGCAAGCACTCTACCAAACTGAGTTACGCCTCGCTGCTGAAAGACAGCTTAATTATTATACTCTTTTAAATCAGATTTGTCAACACAATTTTCTGACCTTTGTATCTTTGCACAAGGCTCTTTTTTATAAAAGATTACAAATCGGCATTTTGACCACGAAAAACTTGACCAAATGCGGGATAAAACTGTGTAATATGACTTTTTTCGGAAAATGTATTGATTTTTATTTTGGAATGTGTTATCATTATGTAAAGAAATATGCGTGATAAAACGTAAGTATTGTGGGAAAGGAAAGATAAAAATGAGTAATAAGATTTGCCCCTTCTGCGGAAAAGAATTATCCGACGAAGCTATTCTTTGCAAATACTGTCACAACCTGCTTCTTGATGAGGCTGATGCTGCTGAGGCTGCTGCCGATGCTCATCTGAATGAGGACAGAACTATAGTTTTCAATGCTCAGGAAGCTGAGGGTGCTACAAAGCACTTTACTGCCATCAAGGATATGCCCCCTGTTCAGCAGGCACCTCAGACAGTTGATCCTAATGAGCAGTTTGATGACTACGATGATTACGAAGAGGAATATGTTCCGAATGCCGAGGACGAGCCCGATGAAGAGGATAACCCCAACAAGAGGATATTCATCATCACTGCCGTAATCACAATTTGTATTCTGGTAGTTATTATTCTGGCTATTATAGCAGGATATAAGATCTTCGGATATTCAAGCGACAGCTCAAGCACTGCTGCAACCACCTCAAAGAAGCTCGCTGTAGTTACCGAAGAGGACAGCAAGGCTGATGAGTCCAAGAGCGATGACGATAAGGAAAACGAAGGCGAAGGCACTACGACCAAGAAGACCGAGACTGACGAGCAGCAGGGCGGAAACGATCAGACTGATACTCAGACTCAGGCACCTGACCAGAACACTGATACTCAGACACAGACTCAGGCTCCTGACGATCAGAACACTGACACTCAGACCCAGACTCAGGTAAGCGATGATACAAACACTGATACTCAGACACAGCAGTCACAGGATAACGCTAATGACAACGTTCCTTCTCAGGACCCTATAGCTGCTATCTCCTCACAGATTGACGGCGAGATCGACAACTACACCTACAGAGAAGACGATGCAACATATTCGTACTATTACTTCTACACTACCGACGGTCACGGCTACAGCGTAGCTTACAACAAGAACGACGGAAGCTGCATTATAGTACAGAACTATTAATATGAAACAACGCCGCAGTACTTTGAAAGTGCTGCGGCGTTTTTATTTTACATACCGTATTTATCTTTGTAGGTCTCAATCATTAAAATCACAGGGTAGCCGCTTGCATCACTGTCAAAGTGCTTGACTGTGTAAACATAGCCGTCAACATCTTTGCCGAACCAAGCTGAATCCTTGCCGAGTGCCTTTGGGTCGTATTCGCCCTCATAGCCCTCGGGAAGATTGTCCTCAAGGCTCTTTATCAGCGCATCGGAGACTGTCTTGGCTTCTGTATCGCCCTTTTCGATATAATAGCTTATCTTTACAAGCTTTCCGTCATCATTGAAGTTCAGATTAAGCGTACAGGGATACTTCGCTCCGAGGCTTATCCTTCCCGCACTTATGCTGTCAACCGTTCCGAGGTCATACACACAGCCGTATTTAAGGTCATACTCCTTGGCGGTATCCTCGGTAAACTTGTTTCCTGTTGCCGAATTCAGTTCATCAACGCTCTTTCCGAGCATATCCTCACCGCTGCCTGCATAGTGGAACTCCATAAAATCGAAATCCTCCGCTGCCACAGCCGTAAGCACCGCCGACTTCGCATCTGCTGCCTTTGTTTGCTTAACTGTCTCCAAGGAGCTGCTCTCCTCTGCACAGCCTGCCAGTGCTCCGACAGCAAGACAGACCGCAAGAGCTGCTGAAATGGTTTTTCTCATAATAATACCTCCGCTTATTCAGCCGTATCCATCATTTCCAAAGCCTTCATAAGTATTGCACATTCAAGACGCTTCTTCTGTATCTGACAGGAGAGCTTGTGCGACGCTCTGATATCGCCGTTATAAATATAGTTGTTTGCGTTGCAGCCGCCGCTGCAATAGAACTTAGCCCAGCATTTCTTACACTCGGGCTTGTTGTAAACATGAGCTCTTGCAAAATCGTCCTTCATACCAAGGTCGAAGGTGCCGTCATATACGCTGCCCATTTTCTTTTCCTCAATGCCCACAAACTGATGGCAAGGATAAATTCCGCCCTCAGTCGAGATAGCCACATACTCGTTTCCGCAGCCGCAGCCCCTCAGTCTCTTGATAGCACAAGGTCCCTGGTCGAGGTCTATCATAAAGTGGAAGAAGTTTATAAACTTGCCCTCTTCCCTTATCTTTCTGATCTTCTGTGAGAGTATCTCATACTCCTTGAAAATCTTCGGCAGGTCTGCCTCGGTGATAGCGTAGGGCTCCTTCGGGTCAGCGATAACGGGCTCTACCGATATCTGCTCAAAGCCGAGGTCATGGAGGTGCATTATATCATTCGAGAAATCAAGGTTGTACTTTGTGTAGGTTCCCCTGACGTACCAGTCCTTGTCCTTGTCACGCTTTGCAACAAGGTTCTTAAAGTTCGGGAGTATCTTATCATAGCTGCCCTGTCCGCCGACAAGAACTCTCATGCGGTCGTTGACCTCTTTCCTGCCGTCTATGGACAGAACAATGTTGTTCATCTCTTTGTTCAGGAACTCTATCTGCTCATCGTTAAGTATAAGCCCGTTAGTTGTCATAGTGAAGCGGAAGCGCTTGTTAGCCTCCTCCTCACGGGAACGGCCGTACTCAACAAGCTGCTTTACTACATCGTAGTTAAGCATAGGCTCTCCGCCGAAGAAGTCAACCTCAAGATAATACCTGTTTCCCGACTTCTCGATAAGAAAATCAAGCGCCTTCTTACCTGTTTCAAGGCTCATAAGCCTTCTTCCCTCGCCATAATCGCCCTGTGCAGCAAAGCAGTACTTGCATCTCATATTGCAGTCCTGCGAAACTATCAGGCACATAGCCTTTACGGGAGAGTCCACAGCCGTAAGCGCAAATTTCTCATAATCGTCCTCGCTGAACAGTATCTTATCCTCATAAAGCGAGACTATCTCATCATAGCACTCCCTGATTTCCTGTTCGGAATATGCCTTAGAAAGCTTCTTCACCACATTTTCGGGACATTCCACAGCAAATGGCGGCTCTACATTATCAAGCACATCATAGGTCAGATCATCTACCAGATGCACTCCGCCGCTGTTCACATCAAGCAGTACATTATATCCCTCAAGCTTAAACTTATGTATCAACTTTTATTCCTCCACACAACACTCTGAATCAACGTTTCCCTACTAAAGCATAATACCCTCGTCATGCGACGGGGGTATTTATAGCTTTTTAAAAGTTCTTATTAAGCTTCCTTCTCACACTTCTGATTAGCTACAGTGCAAGAGGTCTTGCAAGCTGACTGGCAAGATGCCTGACAGTTGCCGCAGCCGCCCTTGGCAGCGCTCTTTTTAAGGTTAGCCTTGTTGATAGTTTTGATATGCTTCATAAGATCTACCTCCGTAATTCTATATTAGACTTATTATACCACATTATGCGCCAAAGTTTATGAACACACAGTAAACGCAGTATAAATATTTACGCACCAAGCAGAGCCTTCAGTCTCTCGTCAACAGCCTTGAGGAAGTCCTCGGTGTTTACCTTCTGCTTGTTTTCAAGCTTCGAGAGGAGATAGAGGTCTCCTGTCATAACTCCGTCCTCGATAGTCTTTATGGTAGCCTTTTCAAGCTTGTCAGCAAAGTCCATAAGCTCGGGGAGCTCATCAAGCTCGCCTCTCTTGCGGAGTGCTCCTGTCCATGCAAACAGGGTTGCAACAGAGTTTGTAGAGGTCTCCTCGCCCTTGAGGTGCTTGTAGTAATGTCTCTGTACTGTGCCGTGAGCTGCTTCGTACTCATAAACACCGTCAGGAGAAACGAGAACAGAGGTCATCATAGCAAGCGAGCCGTAAGCTGTAGCCACCATGTCGCTCATAACGTCGCCGTCATAGTTCTTGCAAGCCCAGATATAGCCGCCCTCAGAACGTACAACTCTTGCAACTGCATCGTCAATAAGTGTGTAGAAGTACTCAATGCCTGCTGCATCGAACTTCTCCTTGTACTCCTTCTCAAAAATCTCAGCGAAAATGTCCTTAAAGGTGTGGTCATACTTCTTGGAGATAGTGTCCTTTGTAGCAAACCAGAGGTCAAGCTTCTTGTCCAGAGCGAAATTGAAGCAGGCTCTTGCGAATGAGCTGATAGAGTCCTCTCTGTTGTGGAGACCCTGAATAATGCCTGCTGTATCCTTGAAGTCGAATATCTCTTCCTTAGATACGTTTCCGTCCTTATCTGTGAGGACAAGCTCAGCCTTTGAGCCCTGAGGGCACTTCATCTCAACGTTCTTGTAAACATCGCCGTAAGCATGACGTGCGATAGTGATAGGCTTAGTCCATGTAGGGATATAAGGTGTGATACCCTTGACTAAGATAGGAGTTCTGAAAACAGTACCGTCAAGCATAGCTCTGATAGTGCCGTTAGGGCTCTTCCACATCTGCTTGAGGTTGTACTCGGGCATACGGGCAGCGTTAGGTGTGATAGTTGCGCACTTAACAGCAACGCCGTACTTCTTTGTAGCATTTGCAGAGTCGATAGTTACCTGATCGTCGGTCTCATTTCTGTGAACAAGGCCGAGGTCATAGTACTCGGTTTTCAGGTCAACATACGGGGTGATAAGGATATCCTTTATCTCCTGCCATATGATCCTTGTCATCTCATCGCCGTCCATCTCGACCAGCGGTGTTTTCATCGCAATTTTTGCCATTGGTTTGTACCTCCTGAAATAATATGGTGTGCAGAGCTTTATTCCAGCTCTGCGATTTTAATACTCAGCTCTCCGTTATAGATGCCCACAGGGACATCATCGGTAAAGTCATAAATAAGCGGGAACTTCTGCTGCTCAAAGTTATACACAAGCACCTTGTTATACTCAGTATCGACTATCCAGTATTCACGCACACCTGCGGCAAAGTATATGCCGAGCTTATCTACAAGATCGTTCGCTCTGTTCGCACTTGTGACCTCTATTACAAGGTCGGGAGCACCGTTAATACGCTTCTCATCTATCTTGTTCTTGTCGCAGACCACGAATACATCGGGCTGAACTACCGTGTAGTCGTCGAATCTTACATCAGTAGGTGAAATGAAAGGCTCACAGCCGCCGCCCTTGGCTGAAATAAAGCCACGAAGCCTGCTGTACAGTCCTCCTGTTATTCTCTGATGCCTTATACTCGGAGCCGCAAGATAAACTATCTCGCCGTTGTGAAGCTCCATTGGCTGATTGGTCTCACCTGTCAGAGCATAATACTGCTCGGCGGTGTATTTTTCCACTGCTGCACCTGCCATAACGATACCTCCCGTCTATATGTAGAAATAAAGCAAAATCCCAAGCACTATGCAGATAGGTATAAGAAGGAGCTCCGTCTTGCTCATAAGCAGGCTGGTCTTGAAGTCAAAGCCCTCCTTGCCGTTGTGCTTGATGACCGCACCTATAAGTCCGAACACCGAGCCTATCATAATGCAGAATGCAAGGTTTAAGTCAAACGCTCCGAAGGGTATGCCTGCACCTGCGGCGAACCACAGGAAATACCATGCAAGCTCTCCGCTTATGACCTCATCATTCTCGTTATACTCCCTGCGGCCGAACATATCATACGTCCCATAGGAGTGGCCGCTTCTGCGAGCCCCGAGCTCTGCAGGTGATGCGTTCAATGCCTTAATGAAGCTGTCGGTGCTGCCGTGACTAGCCCTGTCCTGAGCCATCATGCTCTCCACCTGTGCGACACCACGCTCACGCTTGCTCATTCCCGGGCGAACTGTCGTAGTGCTGCGGTAGGTACTGCTTTTCTGATGACTTGGTATGCTCTCATAAAGGGAGCTTCGGTCTCTTCTGCCCTGCGCGAGCATCTGATCTACCATTGCTATGCCCTCAGCCTGGCTCATTCTTCCCTGCTGCGGCTGATACTGACCGTTCTGTCCGTAAACGTTCAGAGGGTCGTATCTGCCCTGTGCATCATAAGGGCTGTAGTTCTGCCGGGGCTGCTGCAGCGGCTGTCCTGTCTGAGGGTCAAACATCGGTTGGGGAGCTCCCCCGTACATAGCCTGACCGTAGGTCACGGTCTGACCTCTCATCTGAGCTGCCATTGCCTCCGCCTGATAGTTTGAGGTATCGGTATATGTGCTGTTGAAGTTATCGGTAGCGTAAGGGTCATTAGCACCCACCTGATAGGCAGGTATCTGCTGCTGAGGCGGTCTCTGACCCTGAACAGGGCTCTGCTGCATATTCTGCTGAGGCTGAACAGGCCGAGCCTGCATACCCTGTCCTGCTGTCGGAGCAGGCTGATCTGTATAGGGATTTACATACTCCGAGGGCTCGGAGTTGCGGTTAGTCATCGCCCTGTCTCTGAGGTCATTGTGTGCAGGCACTATCGGGTCTGCCATTTCGACAGGCTCGGGCTCCGGAACATAATTATCTCCGTAGATCAGACTGTCGATATTTTCATCGGTGACGCTCTCTACACCTGTAAAGTCAAGCTTGTTCTTCTTTGATTTTGCAGCCAGCTTTCTGGCACGCTCGAGCTCCTTCTGCTCCTCGGCATACATCTCATTAATGGCAGCTTCCGCACTGCCGCCCGAATATATGTCATAGTCGAAATTTGTCGAGGTGATTTTATTATCGTCCAAGGTGACACCCCCTGTGTGCAGACTTCTCTGCTGCGGCTTTTCCTGCTCCAATACGGAACAGCTTTTACTTTAAGTTCTCTCTTGTATAATCAAGCAGACCGCCTGCGAGCATTATTTCCTTAGTTCTGCCTGTGAGCTCGCAAAGAACGGGAATCTCAACGTTCTTTGTCTTGTTGATGACTGTGAGCTCTGTCTTGTCGGCAGCTACATCTGCTCTTACGTTCTTTATAGCGATCTCGTCGCCCTGATCTATCTTGTCATAGTCAGCCTCATTCACAAAGGTAAGAGGCAGTATTCCTGCATTGATAAGGTTAGCTCTGTGGATACGGGCAAAGCTCTTTACAAGCACTGCCTTGATACCAAGGTACAGAGGTGCAAGCGCTGCGTGCTCACGGGAGCTGCCCTGTCCGTAGTTAGAGCCGCCCACGATTATAGATGCGCCCATGTTCTTTGCTCTTCTCGGGAAGTCCTCATCACAGACTGTAAAGCAATGCTGTGAAATAGCAGGAATATTCGATCTGAGAGGCAGTATCTTTGCGCCTGCAGGCATGATGTGGTCGGTAGTGATGTTGTCGCCCACCTTCAAGGATACCTGACACTCGATATTCTCAACCAGCGGAGCTGTCTCGGGATAAGGCTTGATGTTGGGTCCTCTGAGGATCTCAACGCTGTCCATCTCCTCAACGGGAGCAGGCTCAACTACCATGTTATCATTTATCATGAACTGCTCGGGAACCTTGATCTCGGGCATTTCGCCGAGGGTTCTCGGGTCGGTGAGATAGCCTGTCAGAGCAGACGCTGCTGCGGTCTCGGGCGAAACAAGGTATATCTGACCGTCCTTGGTTCCCGAACGTCCGAGGAAGTTACGGTTGAAGGTTCTGAGCGATACTCCGCCTGAATTCGGAGCCTGACCCATACCGATACAAGGACCGCAGGCAGACTCAAGTATTCTTGCACCTGCATCTATCATATCAGCGAGAGCACCGTTCTGAGCTATCATATTGAGCACCTGCTTGGAGCCGGGTGCGATAGCAAGCGAAACGCTTGGGTCAACGGTCTTGCCCTTTAAGATGTGGGCAACCTTCATCATATCAACATAAGATGAGTTTGTACATGAACCGATACATACCTGATCTACCTTGAGCTTGCCTATCTCATCGCAGGTCTTTACATTGTCAGGTGAATGAGGACAAGCTGCCTGAGGTACAAGTGCCGACAGGTCAATGTCGATCACCTCATCATAAACTGCGTCATCGTCAGCCTTGAGCTCCTGCCATACCTCTGCTCTGTCCTGAGCCTTGAGGAAGGAGAGTGTGATCTCATCGGAGGGGAAGATAGAGGTTGTAGCGCCAAGCTCTGCACCCATATTGGTGATAGTAGCACGCTCGGGAACGGACAGGGTCTTAACGCCCTCGCCGCAGTACTCAATTACCTTGCCAACTCCGCCCTTTACGCTCATGATCCTGAGCACCTGAAGGATAACGTCCTTAGCCGATACCCAAGGGGAGAGCTTTCCTGTGAGGTTTACCTTTACTATCTGCGGATATGTAATATAATATGCGCCGCCGCCCATTGCAACTGCAACGTCAAGTCCGCCTGCGCCGATAGCTATCATACCGATTCCGCCGCCTGTAGGTGTGTGGCTGTCAGAGCCGATAAGCGTCTTTCCGGGGATACCGAAGCGCTCAAGATGTACCTGATGGCATATACCGTTGCCGGGGCGGGAGAAATAAATTCCGTGCTTCTTTGCAACCGAGCCTATAAAGCGGTGGTCGTCGGCATTCTCAAAGCCCGACTGGAGAGTGTTATGGTCGATATAAGCGACTGATCTTTCAGTCTTTACTCTCGGCACTCCCATAGCCTCATATTCAAGGTACGCCATAGTACCTGTTGCGTCCTGAGTAAGAGTCTGGTCTATCCTGATACCGATCTCCTGACCCTTTACAAACTCGCCGTCAACAAGGTGAGCCTTCAGTATTTTTTCTGTGAGTGTAAGTCCCATAGTAAACTTCCCTTCTGTTATTTGTTTGAGCAAAATATCTCAACTTATATTTTACTATAAATCGTGGTTTATGTCAAGTATGAAAAAGCCCCTGCCGAAACAGGGGCAATATTTAACTACATCAGGTCAACCGACTCGATACCAAGTATATCGAGGTGCTTTTCAAGCACTCTTCTGAGCACTACGCAGGCACGAAGCCATGCGTTCTGCTTTGCCTTGTCCTCCTCGGTGAGGATATGATTGTCATGATAGAACTTAGAAAAGCTTGAAGCAAGCTGATATGCGTTCTCGCAGACAATGTTCGGAGCTCTCTCCTTAAACGCAAGTGCGTAAGCCTCTCCGCTGAGTGCAATTTTCAGAAGCAGATCTCTCTCGCTGTCAGTAAAGATACCCTCTGCCTCGCTTATGCTGTCCTCGTCGGTCTTTTTAAGGATAGAGTTCACTCTCGCAACGGTGTACAGCAGGAACGAGCCTGTCTTTCCGTCTGCTGCCATGAACTTGTCAAGGTCAAAGATGTAATCCTTTGCCCTGTGGTTGATAAGGTCTCCGAACTTGATCGTTGCAACTGCGATCCTGCGTGCAACATCAGCCTTGTCCTCATCGGCACTGAATTTAGAATCCTTGACCCTCTCCATAGCCGCCTCGTAAACCGTATCAAACAGGAGCGACAGCCTCATAACTCCGCCGTCACGGGTCTTGTAGGGCTTGCCGTCAGCACCGTTCATAGTTCCGAAGCCGAGGTGCTCAGGCTTGGTCTCACCGAGTATTCCTGCCTTTTCGGCACAGCGGAACACCTGAGTAAAGTGCAGGCTCTGTCTCTGGTCAACAACATACCAGATACCCTGCGGAGCAAAGTCCTTCTCACGCTGAACTATGGTTGCAAGGTCTGTAGTTGCATAAATACTGGAGCCGTCTGTCTTTCTGACGATTATGGGCGGTATAGTTATCTTGTCGTCTTCCTTTGCAACATCAACCACCATTGCGCCCTCGCTCTCGTACATGAGGCTCTGCTTTTCAAGTGTTTCCATAAGCTCGGGAACATACTTGTCAGCGTCGCTCTCGCCGTACCAGTAATCAAAGCTTACATTCAGGCGGTCATAATTCTTCTTAATGTCGGGGATAGACTTTCTTGTTATCTCATGTCCGAGATAAAGGTATCTCTCCTCTCCCTTCTGCATACGGACAGTGAGCTCCTTAGCCCTTGCCTTGAAGTCCTCGTCCTCCTTGCTCTTTGCACTTGCACAGGGATATACCTCGTTAAGCTCATCGGTTGTGAGGGGCAGCTCTCCTGCCTTTTCAGGGTCGAAATTCTCCTTGAAGCAGTCCCACTCGGGGTGGCGCACTTCAAGCTCTGCCATTACAAGACCCATCTGCAAGCCCCAGTCTCCGAGGTGAACATCAGCGATAGCTGTTCTGCCTGTAGCACGGACAAGCCTTTTGAGCGCCTCACCGATAACAGCCGCCCTGAGATGACCTATATGCAAGGGCTTAGCTACATTAGGTCCGCCGTAGTCAAGAACTATAGTTTCGGGCTTTTCGGCCTGCGGAACTCCGCAGTTTTCATCGGAGTAAACCTCGTTTATATAGGACAGCAGCAGCTTGTCCGAAATATCAATATTGATAAAGCCTGCTCCTGCGATCTCAGCCTTTGAGAGGTCGGTATCCTCAGCAAGCGCCTTGACAACCTCCTCCGCAATCATTCTCGGAGCCTTATGATAGAGCTTCGCACCCTGAAACGCACCGTTGCACTGGAACTGGCAAAGGTCAGGTCTGTCCGAAACGGTAACGATCGCAAGCTCCTTTGAGTATCCGCATTTTTCAAATGCCGCTTCAAGCTTTTCTCTCAGCAGCTCGGTAATAGTTTTCATACTATCTTTCCTTTCAGTTTATATCATACACAGTTATTATAACATCATTTAAGCTCCCTGTCAACAAAAAGCCCGTGTATTTTGTGACACGGGCTCAGTCTGTCGATAAAGGCAAAATAGTGCAGATTTTGCCTCGTCAGGTCTGGACATTCGGCAGGGAAAACCCTGCACCAATACGCGCCGTACTTTTGCTTTGGCTTCATAGACCTTGAACGCGGAGCGAAATAGTGCAGGCTAAAAAGCTATATTAATTCTGCACTAACTATTTCCGCGTTCAAGTCAAGAAAAGCATTAAGCAAAATTACGTCGCGTATTAGCCGTGCGGCGAGCACCGCGGAGATAGATAGTGCGAAGCTAGGCCTCGTCC
>OCVV011315698.1_pt1 | contig 17257 bp, 13 predicted proteins | sample 1539721 | NCBI WGS metagenome assembly OCVV01 (sample SAMN02144230, study PRJEB22623) | gut metagenome | biome: sheep rumen | host: Ovis aries | place: New Zealand | reverse complement strand
TGATACTTTGATTGTCTCATTGAATGGAAGTGTGTCATTTGCATCTATGGAGAAAATCATAAATCATAAAATGGCAAAAGTCATTCCAAGTCTCACTGCGGAAATTGAAAAATCTCAGACTCTGGTTTGTTTTAATGAAAAGACCAGTGAGGATGATAAAATAAATCTCGAGTCTCTTTTCAAGTGCATGGGAGATGTGATTCTTCTTCCTGAGAATGAAATGGGAATGGGCTCAGAACTTGTTTCCTGCATGCCGGGCTTTATTGCTTCTATTTTTGATGTACTGTGTTCGACAGCCCGCGAGCATACTTCTATTTCGGAAGACCAGATTGTTTCAATGGTTTTGAATACTCTTTGTTCTACCGGTGAATTAATGCTTTCAAAAAAGATGACTTTTAATGATGTAGTTACAAGAGTTGCAACTAAGGGGGGTATTACTGAAGAAGGAACTAAGGTTATTTACGAACAGTTCCCTGCGCTTGCCAGAGACCTATTTGAAAAAACTCTGGAGAAACGCAGACAGACAACCTTAAAAGCAGAAGAAATTTTCGGATAGCAGATTCTTTGATAACGTAAAACTTAAAAGAAAAGACCCTTCACAAAAATCTCGATTCCAATTCCTACAAGGATGAGTCCGCCCGCCAGTGTTGCTTTTGCACCAAGCTTGTCGCCGGCTTTTTTGCCAATCAAAAGTCCTGTCATGCAGATTGCAAAAGTCACGCCGGCGATAATCAGCGAGGCAACCAGCGCCATAAGCAATCCGTAATCTGCAATTGTAAAGCCGACAGAAAGTGCATCAATTGAAGTTGCAACTCCCTGAATCAAGAGGGTAGCGAAAGTCAGTTTTGTGGCAACCTCTGCAGCCTCGTCTTCTTCTCCATGAATCGCTTCCCAAATCATCTTGCCGCCAATCCACAAAAGCAGAGCCAGCGCAATCCAGGGAATCAAAACTTCAAACTTTGAAAAATACTCAACAATCGTGTGTACGCAGATCCAGCCAATCATAGGCATGGCGAACTGGAAGAAAGCATAAACCCCCGCAATAAAACACATGCGGCTTTTTTTCATTGTGGATTCACTAAGGGCATTTGCGATAGAAACTGAAAATGCATCCATTGCAAGACCTGTGCCAAGCAGAACGCTGTTTAGAAAAAAGATAAAATTCCATTCCATAGTAAGAGTCCTTAATCATGAGTCTCGCAATTTAAGGCAAGCCAGGATCGAACTGCCTATGTCCATCGGCAATTCAGATTCCAGTATGTTGACTTGTAACGCATCTGAAAGCCCAGATGCGCCAGCTACTCCCCCATGGAAGTTATTTGAAAAATGTTTTTGAATTATCGCAAAAATCAGCCGACAGGTCAACATTATATGAAAAGTAAATTGCAGAATAGAGCCTTTTCTGCAATTTAGAGTAGTGATGCCCCCGTCACTTTTGTATCATAAAAACGTTAGTAATAACTAACAAATCAAAATGTTACTGGAGGTTATTATGAGTGATAAGCAGGACACCCGCGAAATGCTTGTAAGCGGAAATGTCTTTAAGACAATGCTCACTCTGAGTGTACCGGCTGTGCTCGGTATGGTTGTTATAGGGCTCTATAATTTTATGGATGCCGTTTTTGTAGGTCAGATGGTTGGCCCTGTTGCAATGACTGCAGTAAAGGTTTCTTATCCTTTTACTCTCATCAACAGTGGAATTGCAACTTTGATAGGACAGGGCTCGGCTTCAGTGCTTTCCCGTGCAATTGGAGAGCGCGATAAAGACACCGTTGACCGCATAATGGGAAATCTTATTTCATTTGTAACACTTCTTTCTGCAATCGTAATTGTAGTTGGTTTGATTTTTACACGCCAGCTTTTGACACTAGCCGGAGCAGAAGGCGAAGTTCTTGAGCAGGCAATCCGCTACCTTCGCATAGTTTTCTGCGGTTCGCTTTTTGTAAACCTTGGTCAGTCAACAAACATGATAATGCGCGGTGAAGGCAAGCTTAAAAAGGCAATGATTATTATGGCAACCAGCGCCATCCTCAACATCATTCTTGATCCGATTCTTATCAAAGTGCTCGGCGCAGAAAACGGAGTTCTCGGAGCTGCCTTTGCAACAATCATTTCTCAGTTTGTTTTGATGTGCATGTCTTTCTTCTATTTCATTAAGAAGAGCGACACAGTCCGCATTCACAAAATTCGCTTTGAGGGAAAGCTCGTAAAGCCAGTTCTTGGAGTCGGCGTTTCTGCAATGCTTATGCAGGTAATGTCTATGGTTCAGCAGACAATCCTTTACAACACAGCCGCAAAGTGGGGCGGCAGCGAATGGCAGACAATTCTTGGTGCGGCCCTCAGTCTTCAGGCCTTTGCCTTTATTCCTCTCTGGGGAATCAGTCAGGGCTTTCAGCCTGCAATCGGTACAAACTACGGTGCAAAGCTTTTCGACCGCGTTGGAGCCTTCACCCGCACATTTATGATTTCCGCAACAGTCGTGGCTCTGCTCTTCTACGTTCCTATTATGTGCTTCCCTGTAAAGATGCTTTCAATGTTTATTACAGATGCAGCCATCGTCCAGATTGGTGCTCCAATGCTTCGTGTAATTTTCGGTGCCTATATCTGCTATGGTGTTCTGATTCTTTCGATTACTTTCTTCCAGGCAATTGGAAAGGCTGGGGGTGCTTCAATTCTAGCCCTCGCAAGACAGCTTGTTCTCTTCCTGCCACTCGTTGTGATTTTGCCGCACGTCGCAGGCCTCGGCGTAAAGGGCGTCTTCTATGCCCAGCTGATTACAGACCTTGTAGTTCTTCTTCTTGCAATATTTCTGATGATTAAAGCCTTCGCTGGATTTAAGAGAAATTAAAATTATTTGGGCGCATCCCTGCGTGGTGGTTTCGACAAGCGCAACCACCACTCCGGGTCGGGCGTTCCCCCTTAATCGATGTTCCTAAACGACAGTCCGTCGGGACTGTCGTTTAGGAACATCGAAAAATGGGGGTGTGAGATTTATCGAACTTCCGCTGTCGCTTCAGCCGCTTCACTCGCTCCCTGCGGTCGCTCGCTCCAGTGGCCCTTCGCAGCCTGCGGCTGCTCGGTTGCTCCATGCCCTTGCGCGTACCATTAATCATGTTTTCGGACCGTCAGTGCACTACTGAGTTTTTAATCCACCCCAGCTACTATTGGTAACTGAGGCAGACCCGTCAAAAATAATTAACGAATGTGGCTAGATGGAAGATAAATATCAATTCCTAAACCAGTATTAATACATTTTTCATAACTCCTGTTAATACAAATACAAGGGGGATTAGCGTTAGGATTCCAATCGGCATCCCAAATCCATCCTCCATCAGAATCATCTACATAATAGATATTATCATCCCAACCATCAGGCTCACTATCCCTAATGTTTTTCTTGTGCTGTTCACTCAATACTGACTGCTTATCTGAAACAGATTTAATTAATTCAGCAAACTTATCAGTACAGATAGCCTTTTTACCGTCAGTAAATACCAGATATGACAAGTCGCAATTAGGGATATCTTTAATATCTTTTACTCCGATATCTACGGTACTAACAGTTGGAGTATCATTTGTAGGCATACTGCAAGAAACAAAAGTTCCAGCAACCATCATCAATACAACCAAAATACTAAAAATCTTTCTCATAATTTTAATCTCCTATTATGAAAGTTTAATAATTATGCCCATTGGTTTATTTCTAACAGAATACCCAATAGTACACACAACAATTCAATAATAGTTGTTGCTAAAATACTAATATAACGGGGGGGGGGTAGTCATTTAATGACCAACTACAAAAATATTTTATTTTTTTTATTTGTTCTGCCGTAGCTGACAATTTTTTATTGCACCAGAGGTAGCCTGCAATGTTGCTCCATGCCCTTGCGCAAGAAATCAGGGACAATCCCAGCAAAATTACCTACAAAAATACAAAAAACTCAATTTTTGTAGGTAAGAAAGTAGAGCATTAAACAACAGATTTCCTACAAAATATCGAGTTTGGATGTTTTTGTAGGAAAAAATAAGCAGTTTTTAACTTTTTTGTTTCTCAAACAGTCAAGAATATGCTTTCTAAGAAAAAAAAATACCTACAAAAATCCTGTTTTACAAGATTTTGTAGGTATTTTCATAATTTCTATCCTGAAAAACTTCCCACAAAAACAGTATTTTCCACAGTTTTGTAGGAAATTATTATTCTCTAAGTGCCATGTTGAAGTTCTTTGAAATATCGTGGCAGAAAAATAACAAATATGAAAAAAGAGCCGCAGAACCTTATGTTCGTTCAGCTGAAAAATCAATTAAAGTATATCCGGCTTTAGTAATTAATGTTGAAATGTCTTCACATTTCATAGGATTTTTTGAGCGCACAAGTACTGTATTGTTTTCTAGCTTTACGCTTGCCCAAACGCCTTCTTTCGAGTTCAAGGCATTTTCTACGCGGCGGGCGCAGTTTGAGCAGTGCATGCCGTCTACGGTGAGAGTGTAGGTGTATGGGTAGTGGGCTTTGTTTTTATCTTTCACTTTGATTGTCTTTGGCGCAGCATCGTGAGTACCGCAGCAGGCTGAACCGTATTTAATTCTTTTTCTGATGCTTAGGATTGCGCAAACTACGATTATTGCTAATACAAAAATAACTATTGTTGTTCCCATAAAAAACTCCGTAAAATAGATCCCGAACCGAGTTCGGGATGACAGATTTATTTAATGACTTCCCACATGATTCCCATGTTCTTAAAGCCGCCTTTTGGCATACAGGAATCGCAGTGTGATTTTCCCTTTCCGTGTGAGCAACCAGCACAGGATGTGCAGTGCCCGGAACAAGTCGGTGCTAGCTTTTTGCCCGCCGTAAGCAAAGTTTCATTTTCAGGATAAGAGGTTGCGACACGGCGGATTATTTTTGAGCGTTCCAGAAAATCTATTTTGCGCAGAATGTCGTCGGTAGTTGTGCCTAACTCGCCGGCAAGCATTTCGATAGTTCGAGAACGTCCATCAGATAATAATTTTAACAGTTCTTCCATCAAGACCTCAATAGTCCCGCCTGTGAACGAACGTTAGGGATTGTAGGGGCGCGAAGCGTTCTGGGGTGGTTGAGTTTGTCGAAACTACCCCAGAATGAAGCGATCGCGGAACCTAGGGAGCGACCCTGCAATGCAGGGTAAAAACAGTCCAGTGGACTGTTTTTAGCGAGTCTCCGAGCAGCTGTGCTGCGAAGGCACAAAGCCCGACCGGCCGCCGAAGGCGGACGGGAACGCCCTACCAGATCAAAAGTCCAATATGATAAGCCACACAGGCAATGAGGAGTGCACCGAAAGTATAATAAAGCGCAATCAGTGTTGTCCACTTTGCTGAGTGAGTTTCCTGATAAGTTGCGGCAAGGGCAACAATACAAGGCATATTGAAGGTAATCGCAAAGATAAAGGCGAGGGCTTCAGGCTTTGAAACATTTGCAACAAGCAGCTCGTTGATATTTGCAACCGCACCACCGGCAACTGTGCTTCCAACTGTAATCATGCTGTGGTCTGTAAAGATTGTGCTGAGAACACCAATTGCACCTTCCTTACCGAGAGACGAAACAATAAAGGCCATAAAGGTTTTCCAGCCAAGACCAAAGATTTTTGTAACCGGCTCAATTGCCTGTCCAATCTTATACATAATGGAATTATCCATTTTGCCTGAGCTTGTGTAAGTAAGCAGCCAGAATACAAAAGAAACCAAAAGAATTACTTTGAGTACACGGAAGAAGGTATCCTTTGTGCGACCAAGTACGTAGCGGAAAAGACTGCCCCAACGTGGCTTGTGATATGGAGGAAGTTCCATAATCATACCGCAGCGGTCTTCTTTTTTTACGAGGGAGCGGCCGAATACTTTTGAAGTAATCCACATATGGAGAACCATCACTGCAAGAATCGCAACAATTACGAGCGGAGCACCGGCACCAAACCAGACTGTAGAAAGCATTGGAACAACGGCCCAGGCAGCACCACAAGGAATTGCCCAAGCAAGTGCAATTGTCAAAACCTTCTGTCCCCAGTTGTCAATTACGCGCGCTCCTGCGGCACCACCCATTGTACAACCAAAGCTTACGAGGAATGGCATAACTGATTTTCCCTGGAGCCCAAGCTTAGACATTGTGTTGTCGAATACATAAGAGATTCGTGCCATAACGCCGACTTCTTCCAGCAATCCGAAAACCAGAGTTACACCAAATACAAAGCCCAGCATCTTAAAGATAAAGCTGAGCGAGTTGATGAGCACATCGCAGATGATTGCAATGATAAAGGCAGGGCAGCCGGCGCCAGTCAAAGCAGAGCTTATAGGATTTGCAAGTGCTCCTACAGCGCCACCAATACCCATAAATGGAAGAGCAGGAATAAATGAAGCAATAAGGCCAAACAAAACTGTAAGAACTACAACAGGCTTTCCCCAGATGCGGTGAGTTATCAAGCGGTCAAACTTACCGAGAGTTCGAGTTTTCTTTTGGGATATTACTGTTCCATCCAGCAGTGAGTCTATCCAGGCAAATTTCTTTTCTCCTGTAAGAAGGACACCATTTTCGATTTTGGAAATTGCAGCTTCGAAAGCGGTTCGTTTTTCACCAATAAGTGCATTTTTGATTTTTGCAGTAACTGGAGCATCCCCTTCAATTGCTTTTGCGGCCAGCCAGTTTGCTGAATATCCTGGGATTACATTGGCAGGAATAAGATTTTTTATTTCTTTATAAATATCAATTGCTTCAAATTTTGAATCAATAAGGGAAGCATTAAGAATTGTTTTCTTTTCTACAGCACGTTCAAGTGCCATATAAAAGCTGTCGTACTTTTTTCTGTCTGGAGCAGAAAAAAGTACAACCGGAATGCCAAGCTTCTTTTCCAGCGCAGCATAATCAATCTGCTTTCCCTGTTCTTCTGCAACATCATATAGATTTAAAAGCAGGAAACAAGGAACGGTGATACCAGCATAATCTGCGAGCATATAAAGACTGCGCTCAAGCTGAGAAGAGTCTGCAAGAATACAAACTACGTCTGCCTTTCCACTTGCGATATAATCGCGGGTGATAATTTCTTCATCAGAATTGGCACTGAGGCTGTAAGTTCCCGGAAGGTCGGCAACAAGGTATTTTTTTCCATTATGTTCAAAAGTACCTTCCTTCTTTTCTACTGTTTTTCCAGGCCAGTTACCAACATGCTGCTTTAGACCTGTAAGGGCATTGAATAAAGTTGATTTTCCTGAGTTAGGCTGACCAAGCAGCGCAATTACTGTTTCGCAATTTTCTGTCATACTGCTTCCTCCACTTCTATGTCTGCACATTCATTACGATTTAGAGCAATCATTGTGTCTCTTGAATAAACGAGCAGGGGACGACGTTTTTCATTTTTTACTACTGTTACTTTGCATCCAGGCGTAAGCCCGATAGAAGTAATTCTGCTTACAAAGCGGTTATCACCATTTACACGGGTAATAACACCACTGTGTTCTCTTTTAAGCTCTGTCAGCTTCATTTTTCTTTTTGCCTCTTTTTATTAGTTTTTACTAACATTAATGTTAGTTGACAATAACATTACTATAAAATATTGTTATATTCAACTAACTAAAATAGGAAACAATTATGAATACGATGCCTGCAGACAAACTTTTTCAAACCTATATGGATCTAATAAGCAAAAGAGAAAGTGAAGAAATCTATCGGTTGAATGAACCTATAGGCGAAGGCATAATGAGGCATACTCATATTGCCAAAGGAATAGAACTCGTTTATTCCGAACTTGAAAGTTATAGTCCGAATTATCAGGCAGAAAAAAAGGAAGTTGACGGTCTGGAGATAATGTATATCGTTGACGGACACGGCGAGTTTGAACTGCAGAACAGGCAGTTTGCCAGTGGGGAAAAAGGCGATGTAATGATTTTCAACTGTAAAAGTGCAGTAAAAAAAGCAATGCTTGGTAAAAGCGGAATGAATTGCATAAGTATAATTCTTTTTACCAATGATGTAATTACTTTCTTAAATGAATTTCTTGGAACTAACGACTTCAATAGTTCAGATTTTTTTAATGATATCAGAAAGAGTGACAGTGTGGTAACTTTTCCTTGTGGCGAACTTTTAGAAAAACTCTTTTTGGAAACTATCAGACTGCCTGGAGTCTTCTCAAAATATACTGTGAGGCTTGCCGTGGTTCATGCGATAATTCTTTTGATTCAGAAATTCAGATGTAAAGATAGTTGTGATGTAAGGATGAAAAACGATACTCCGGATGCATATTTCAGTGGCACTACCGGACGTAAAGTTCAAAATGTTCGCCGTATTATTAATTCGAATCTGGAAAAAGAAATTTCTATTGAAGAACTGGCCTGTAAGGTTAATCTTAATCGCACAACCCTTCAAAAAATTTTTAAGGAAATGTATGGACTTACTGTGAATGAATATCGTACAAAGGCTCGTCTTCAGTTAGCCAAAAATCTGCTTGTTTCTACAGATTTATCAATAACAGAAATTGCCGGACGTTGTGGTTATGCAAATGCAAGTAAGTTTTCTGAAGTTTTTAAAAGAAATGAAGGTGTTCTACCAAAAGACTGGAGAAAATAAAAGTTAGTAGCCGCTAACTAATTGACAAAATCGCTTTATAATTATATTATCCTCCGCGTTAGCATAGGCTAACACAGGAGTTAAAATGATTAAATCAAAGAAATTGGTGATTACAGCCGCATTGTGTGCTTTCACCGCAGCTTTTTCATTTGCACAGGAAGTGACATTTGAAAACAAATTGTCATCAGAAATTGTAAATATTAATATTTCAGATGACGATACTGAAACTTCTTTTGCAGGTTTTGAAAACGAAACAAGTGCAGAATATTCTTCTGATAACCTTGATTTTGGACTTACATTAAAGTTCAATCTTGCACAGGAAGAAGACGATTCAATTTCAATTGGTAGCGAAGATTTTATAGATGACTATTTTATCGAGTTCCGCCCAATCGATTTGCTTGGAATTGGTTTTCATAGAGGATATTCAGTAGCAGGTTCATATCTTCCATGTCTTGATGGAGAAATAGAAGCCGCAAATATCGGAAGCGATTTTGGATTATTTGTACGTCCGATTGAAGGACTTGTTATTGCAGGTGGTATTGATTTTATTTCTTACTTCGGTAGAGATGAAGAAAAACCTCTCTTTAATGCTGGCGCAGAATATGCTTTGGAAGAAATGATTGCATTTGGTGCATCAGTACGCAACATTGCATCAGATGACCGTTCAATTGGTGCCTATGGATCATTTACCGGTCTGGAAAATTTTACAATAAATGCTGGTTTTACATATAATGGTGCAATAGAAGATTATAATATTTCTGGAAATCTTGTAAATGCAGCACTTATTTATACAAACAATCCATTAAGTATTTTTGCTGATGTAGTATTTGCTGTAGGCGGAGATGAAGATGAAGCTAACGAACTTTACACTGCTGCAAATGTTACATATCAGATTACAGAACCTTTATCTGTAAATCTTTATGGATACTTTACAACAGACTTTGATAATGATGATTCATGGTGTGTAGGTGTAAATCCTTCAGTAGATTATCAGTTGACTGAACACAATACAATTGGTGGAGGTGTTTTTGTAAATGTTATGAAATCACTTAAATCAATTTCTTTCCCGGTTTACTGGAAATATGCTTTCTAACAATTCATAAATGATTAAGTCCTGACTTTTCCGGCTGTACCTCTCGTGCAGCCGGTTTTTTTATAAAAAACTCCATTCTGCACAATTCACTCCAATCTGCAATTTAATTTTCTGAAAATGTATAAGTTAGTCTTGACTAATTTATAACAGATTTTTATCTTAATTTATTAAGTTAGTTTATACTAACAGAAGAGGTTTATATGTCTAATAACAAAAGTAATCGTCCTGTACCAAAAAAGACAGCAACTTTTAAGAACGCACACCGCGGCCTTATCGGCTGGATTTTTTATTTTGCAGGAAGTAAAAAGGGTCAGTACATCGTAAGTGTATTCTTTGCCCTTTTAAGTGTGGCCTGCTGTATTGCGCCATATTTTATAATTGCACGAATTGTTCAGCAGCTTATGGCTGGAGTTCGTGACTGGCAGCTCTTTTTGAAAGAGTGCGGTATTACAGCTCTTTTCTGGTTTGGCAATGTGCTCTTTCATGCAATTTCTACAAGCATGAGCCATATCGCAACCTTTAATCTGCTTGGAAACATCAGAAAGTCTATGTGCGACAAACTGACCCGCCTTCCGCTTGGAACTGTTCTTGATATGCCATCCGGTTCTCTCAAGAGCATTATCATTGAAAGAATTGACAGTATGGAAACTACCCTTGCCCATATTGTTCCTGAATATACTTCGAACATCATTTTGTCGATTGTTCTTGTTGTTTATCTTTTCGTTTTAGACTGGCGGCTTGCTCTTGCCTGTATGGCAGTTCTTCCGGTTGGAGTTATCGCAATGTGCTTTATGCTGAAAGATGGCGACAAGCGTTTTAAATATGCCCTCGATAAGACAAAGGCTTTGAACGATACTGCCGTTGAATACATTAATGGTATTGAAGTTATCAAAGCATTTGGAAAATCTAAGTCCAGCTACGAGCGCTTTGTTGTTGCAGCTCAGGAAGGCTCTGCCTGCTATGTTGAATGGATGCGTGACTGCATCTGGCCTCATGCAATTGCAACTGTTGTAACTCCTACTCTGCTTTTTTCGCTTCTTCCGATTGGTGGCTTTATGTTTTTGAAGGGCGCCATCGACGCTTCTCTTTTTATTACCGTGATTGTTCTTGCAGTCAGCGCCATTCAGCCGTTTTTGATTGCCTTTACCTACCACGATGATATAGCAAAGGCCGGTGCGATTTTCGGCGAGGTTGGTTCTATTATGACTCTTGATGAGCTTGAGCGACCGGAAGTTGATGTAAAGAAGCCAGTTGATAATTCGATTGTTCTGAAAGATGTCAGGTTCAGTTATCATAAGGGAATCGAAGGAGAAGAAAAGAAAGAGATTCTCCACGGCATAAATATGACTCTTCCTCAGGGAAGTTACACCGCCTTCGTGGGCCCGAGCGGTTCCGGAAAGTCTACCATTGCCCGCCTTATTGCTTCTCTCTGGGATGTTGATTCTGGTTCAGTTGAAATTGGCGGCGTAAACATCAAAGATCTGTCTCTCCAGGAATACAACAGCCGCGTTGCTTATGTCAGCCAGGACAACTTCCTCTTTGATATGAGCGTTCGCGAAAATATCCGCCTTGGCCGCCAGAATGCGACAGATGCCGAAGTTGAAGAGATTGCCCGCAAAGCCGGTTGTTATGATTTTATCATGTCTCTTGAAAATGGCTTTGACACAATTGTTGGTGGCAGCGGTGCTCACTTGAGCGGAGGCGAACGTCAGCGAATCGCAATTGCCCGAGCCATGATGAAGGATGCGCCAATCGTAATTCTCGATGAAGCCACAGCTTATACAGACCCTGAAAACGAAGCAATCATTCAGAAGTCTGTTGCTCAGCTCGTAAAGGGAAAGACATTGATCGTTATTGCTCACCGTCTTTCAACAGTAAAAGATGCAGACAAGCTTTATGTAATCAAAGATGGTGTGATTGACAGCGAAGGTACACACGCAGAATTGCTCACAAAGAATGGATTATATGCAGATATGTGGAAAGCACATATTGGGGCTCGCGATGAATAATAGAATTTCTCACAGAGCACACGGAGCACACAGAGAGAAAAAATGATAAAAAAACTCCGTATTCTCTGTGTCCTCTGTGAGGGATAATAAAGAGGTTTATATGTTTAGTACATTAATAAAATTTTTCAAATTCTGTGATAAAGAAAACCGTAAAAAGTTTACTGGTTCAATTTTCGTAGGAATCTTGAACTCGCTTTTTATGGCGTTTAGAATTGCTGCGGTAGCTGTTATGCTCCGCGGAGTTATTGGTACTGCTATCGAAGGTCAGCCTTTTGAAACAAAAACAATCTGGCTTTCCTTCGGCATTATGTGCGTAAGTATGATTGGCGGAATCATCACCCGCAAAATTACCGCAATGTGGCAGTGCGAAGGCGGCTACAGAACCTGTGCAAAAAAGCGTATCGAAATTGCCGAGCACCTGCGCTACCTGCCAATGGGCTATTTCAACGAAAACAGTCTTGGCGAAATTACGTCAGTTACAACTAACACAATGGAATCAGTCGGCGACGTTGCAACCCGCGCAGTTATGATGGTTTTCCAGGGCCTGCTCGATACATCACTCATCATCGTAATGCTCTTTTTCTTTGATTGGAGAATTGCTCTTGTTGGCCTTGCAGGTTTTGCCCTTTTTGAGTTTGTAAACTTTTTCATGCGCTTTGCAGTAAAGAATATTTCTGCAGATAAGATTCGTGATGACGCTGCAGAAATCGGAAAGGTCCTTGAATACATTCAGGGAATTGCAGAAGTTAAAGCTTACAATCTTGTAGGTAAACGTAGCCACGAACTCAATGATGTTATTAACCGCAGAAAAAAGACTCTGATAAAAATGGAGATGCGCTGTATCCCTGTTTCAAACATCCAGTCGTTAGTTGCAAAACTCAGCGGCGTTGCAATGATGATTACTTCTTTGTACTTTTACCTGGCCGGTACTATGGCTCTTGCAGATTGCGCAACAATGCTTGTTTGTTCTTTCATGCTCTTTAATGCCCTCGAAGCCGGCGGAAACTATTCTGCACTCCTGCGTGTAATTGATCTTGGCGTTACAAAGGCAAGTAAGATTCTTGCTCTGCCTACTATGGATATTGAGGGTAGGGATAATGAGGTGGTTTCGACAGGCTCAACCACCGGGGCGCTCATCCAGGCCAGCAACATCGACTTCGCCTACGACAAGCGAAAAATCATCGATAACATTTCCCTCTCAATTCCAGAGCACAGCACTACTGCCATCGTTGGTCCAAGTGGCGGCGGAAAAACAACCTTCTGTCATCTTCTTGCCCGCTTCTGGGATGTAGACAAAGGAAGAGTCACACTCGACGGAAAAGACGTCCGCGACTACAGCATGGATAACCTCATGAAAAACTACAGCTTTGTTTTCCAGAATGTTTATCTCTTCCACGATACAATCGCAAATAACATCCGCTTTGGCCAGCCGGAAGCTCCGATGGAAAAAGTTATTGCCGCCGCAAAAAAGGCCTGCTGCCACGACTTTATCAGCCAGCTGCCGAACGGCTACGATACAGTAATAGGAGAGGGTGGTGCAAGTCTTAGTGGCGGTGAACGCCAGCGTATTTCAATTGCCCGTGCCATCATGAAGGATTCTCCAATCATCATTCTTGATGAAGCTACGGCAAACGTAGACCCGGAAAACGAGCGCGACCTTATGAAGGCCATCGAAGAACTCACCCGCGAAAAGACTGTTATCATGATTGCCCACCGTTTAAAGACTGTCCGCAATGCAGACCAGATTGTTGTAATAGATAAGGGTCGCATAGCAGAGCAGGGCAAGCACGAAGATCTTGTAGCAAAAGGCGGAATCTATGCCCGATTTATCGACAGCCGCAAGGAAGCTGTAAGCTGGAAATTGTAGCGCTGTCATTGTAAACGAGTTTGCTTCGCAAACATCGCAGGGCTTGACCCGACAATCATTGTTCGCAATGACGTAAAAAATATTCCGTCATTGCGAGGAGCCCAAAGGGCGACGTGGCAATCCATTATGTGTTATAATAATCATATGAATTTAATTATCGCAAAAGGACTTTTAATTCCTTTCTTAGGAACAGCACTTGGTTCAGCTCTTGTTTTCTTTATGAAAAAGGAGCTGGACTCTCGAATTCAGAAAATCCTTTCAGGCTTTGCAGCCGGCGTTATGGTGGCCGCTTCTGTCTGGAGTCTTCTTATTCCTTCAATGGAAATGTCAAGTGACCGTGGAAGATTAGCCTTTATTCCGGCGGCGGTTGGCTTTTGCCTTGGAATGATTTTTCTTTTAATTCTGGATAAGACTGTTCCCCATATGCACCTTGATGAAACTCAGGAAGGTGTAAAAAGCAACCTTCAGAAAACTACAATGATGGTGCTTGCCGTTACCCTTCATAATATTCCGGAGGGAATGGCCGTTGGTATTTTGTATGCAGGCTGGGCATCAGGCTCTGCACAGATTACTGAGGCCGGAGCTCTCAGTCTTGCTTTGGGTATTGCAATTCAAAACTTTCCTGAAGGAGCTATCATTTCCATGCCGCTTCATTCAAAAGGCTTGTCAAAGGGAAAGGCATGCTGGTACGGAGTTCTGTCGGGAGTTGTTGAGCCCGTGGCAGGCTTCCTCACAATTCTTCTTGCCAGTCTTGTTATGCCGGTGCTTCCATACTTCTTGAGTTTTGCCGCTGGTGCTATGATTTACGTTGTAGTAGAAGAACTTGTACCGGAAATGTCAGAGGGCGAGCATTCTGATTGGGGAACAATCGCCTTTATGCTTGGCTTTGCTTTGATGATGATTCTGGATGTTGCGCTGGGATAATTATTCGCCATGCTCGCACGGAATGCCCATCATATGCATCATTCCGTAGCGGGTAAATTCTTCGATGTTCTCGATGTACTGAAAAGCGGCCTTCTTTGTCATTTTGTGAGTGATTATTTCTACGAAGGCATTTATGACGGTTGATGCAATAAAGTGAACCGTCATCTTATCAATTTTTTTTGTCGAAACCTGATTTTTATACATCCAGTTAAAGGTTTGTTCGCAGTTTTTTGTATATAATTCGCAGATTTCTTCCTGAAAATGTTCGTGCGTACTTCCGGCTGCTTTTGTAAGCAGTAAAGTAAAAGCATCAAAATTATCAAAAATATAGTTTAGCAGATCATTTGTCTGTTCAGCTTCTTTTTCAAAGTGTTCTTCTGAAACAATATTATCTAAATCAAGATGATGAGAAGAATCTGCCATCATAACAGTTTTTGTCGTTACATCAATGGCTTCATCTACAAGGGCGCAGAAAAGAGCATCCTTATCTTTAAAATGACGGTACATTGCGCCGGTTGTAAGTCCTGCATTGGCAGCAATTGTACGCAATGAGGCATTCATAAATCCTTTTTCAAGGAATTCAGCCATAGCGCTTTTGAGGATTTTCTTTTTTGTTTCAATTGCGGATTCGCTCACGATGACCCAATTTTAGAATGAAATAATGAGATTTGTCAAGAAAAAGTGATAACAATGTTATCAAAAATGCCGAAATTCTATTGACATGATAACACTGTTATCATTATTATCTGTTAACGATAACAGTGTTATCAAAAATATTAGTCACATCTAACTTAGGAGAAGAAATTGAAAGTTACAAAGATTAACGACTGGTTTGAAAAGTTCGGTCGTTTTGAAATTAAGCATCGATGGGGATTTTTAATCGGTCTTTTAATTCTAACAATAGTTTGCAGTCTTGGTCTTCCACGCCTTAAACTCGATAACGGTGAAGAAGACTGGTTTGATGACTGGGAAACAACTAAAGTAAACCAGGATCACTTTGAAAGTATTTTTGGTTCAACCGACAGTCTTCTGGCCCATATCAAGGCAAAAGATGTCTTTGATCCGGAAGTTTTGAAGATGATCGATGAGCTCGGTGACGAGCTTTTGAACAATGTTCCATATGCGGGAAGTATTACTTCTTTGATGGAGCTTTCGCTTCCAATTGGAACAGAAGACGGCTTTGAAGTAACAAGTCCTTTTGAAGACGACGTCCCTTCTGACCCGGCAGAGCTTGCAGAAAAGAAGGCTTTTATTATGAGCCGCGAGTCTATCGTAAACAATCTTGTAAGTGATGACTGTACAGAAACCTGGCTTATCGTAAACCTTGAACAGTATTCAGAAAACCTTGATCAGGCAATGGAAAAAATCGCACCTCCTGCAATGGCAATCTTTAATGATCCGAAATATCAGTCAGACAAATGGGAAATCCGCCCGGCAGGACTTTCTTACACAGAATATGAAGAGGAAAAGGCAATTGTCTGGCAGTGCGTAAGCCGAATTGCTTTAGGCTTTATCGTTATGCTTATTTTTCTGATTGTATTTATTCGCTCTTTGCGTGGTGTTGTGGTTCCTTCAATCGCAACACTCGGAGCTCTTTGTACAACCCTCGGCGCTTCTGCCTGGCTCAATATCAAAGGAAATAACACAATGATTCTTGTAACTGTTTTGCTTTCTATGGCACTTGCAGTTGGTTATGCAGTTCATTACATCAACTCATTTAAGATGCACTTTAGAAAAACAGGTCAGCGCAAAGAATCAATTGTTATGGGAATCCGTGATTCTGGCTGGGCTTTGTTTTTTACGGTAGTCACTACAATGGCAGGTATGCTTTCCTTCCTTTCTGCAAACATCAGACCTATGCGCTGGGTTGGAGGAATTACTGCCGCTGCCGTTTTTGCAGTTTTCGTTTTTGAAATAATTCTTCTTCCATGTCTTTACAGCTTTGGAAAAGACCAGGAGCCTGACCCGGACTTTGTAAAAAATGAAGGCTCAACAAGTTCCGATCTCCGCGTAGAAGCAATGGGAAAATCAATTCTCAATAAAAAGTGGATTACAGTTGTGGTGGGAACTGCAGTTATTCTTGCTGTAATCCCTGGCATTTTCAAAATCAAGGTAAACATGAACTACGCTGATATGATGGGCGAGCGAACACCTTACATTCACCGCCTTATGGAAATTACCCGAAGTCAGCTGGGAAGTCAGTACAGCTACGAAGTTCTGGTTGAATATCAGGAAGAGGATGCCCTTAAAAATCCTCAGGTTCTTAAGAATATGGATGAAATGGCAGCCCGAATTGGTACTCTGAGTTCTACAAAGGTTTCTAATGGTAAGCCACGAGTTTCTTCTGTAACTAAAGTTGTTAAGGAGATGAACCGCACATTGAATGGTGACGATCCGGCAGCTTATGTTATTCCTGATGACCAGGATCTTGTGAGTCAGGAAATGTTCCTTTACGAGATTTCTGGTGGAAGCGACCTTTACGATTATGTCAGCGAAGATTTTAAGGCCGGTTACCTTCACATAGAGCTCAACGGCTATGACGGAGAAGAAATTGTCCGAAATCTTGAGGATGTAAAAAAATGGTGTAAAGAGCTTTTCCCTGATGCATCGAATGCAGGTGTAGTAGGCGAGGTTGTTCAGTATGCACAGATGAACGGAAAACTGGTTCGCGGTTCAATCCGTTCAATCGGAACTTCCTTGCTGGTAATTATGCTCCTCTTGATTCTTGCCTTTACCTCTTTCCGAACAGGCTTTATCGCAATGATTCCAAACGTTGC
>OCVV011178696.1_pt1 | contig 17257 bp, 18 predicted proteins | sample 1539721 | NCBI WGS metagenome assembly OCVV01 (sample SAMN02144230, study PRJEB22623) | gut metagenome | biome: sheep rumen | host: Ovis aries | place: New Zealand | reverse complement strand
TATAAAATAAAATAATTAATAATCATATGAATATAATCATTTCAAGATTTTTAAATGATTTTATAAAAAAAATGAAAAAAAAGCATAAGCTTTTATTTAGGAAATAAAATTTTATTAATTTTCCATTTAATTTAAAAAAACCAAATAAAACGTTTTAATTAAAATAAAGAATAAATAGAAGTTCCTAAAAAGTGTTTTAAAGAATAATTTTGTTCTCAAAAAGTGCAAGGGAACAAGAATAATAATTCACATTTTAGGAAATAATTTTTTAAATTGTTCTCAATTTATGAACAGTAATTCTTAAAAAGAGTAATAAAAAAATTAGCAAAAATAAAAAAAAAGTATATAATTAAGAACTAATTACATACTTTGAAAAGTCCCTATCATACAATGATGCAGCTAACATAACTACCGCACAAGATCCAACATTATGAACTAATGCTCCAGTAATAGGGTTTAATAATCCATATATTGAACATATTATCGCAATAGCGTTAATGATCATTGAAATTGTTATACTTAAATGTATTGTAAATAAAGTTGCATTTGATAATTTCTTAAGATATGGTAATTTTTCTATATCATCACCAAGTAATGCCATGTCTGCAGCATCAATAGCAATATCACTACCCATACCACCCATAGCCACACTTACATCAGCTGTTTTTAATGCTGGAGCATCATTTACCCCATCACCAATCATACAAACTTTCTTATCAGATGATTTTAATTGTTCTATAATTTCCATTTTATTTTCTGGCAATAATTCTGAATGAACATCAGTAATTCCGACTTTAGAGGCAAAATAATTAGCGGCTTTATAATTATCACCAGTTAATAATTCTACATTTGTCTGCAAATCATTTTTAAGTGTACTTACTACAGCTTCTGCATTTTTTCTTAATACATCAGATAAACCTACTACACCAATAATTTTATCGTTTAAAGCTACCACAATAGAAGCTTTACCCTCATTTCTTAATAAATCTAATTCTTTATGACATGAATCGAAAACTTCAATATTATTATCTTCCATAAACCTTGTAGTTCCAGAACTTATTATATCCCCATTATATTGAACTTTTACACCTTTACCAGGTATCATTTCAAATGAATCAGGCTCTACAAATTCATAACCGTTTTGTTTGCTATAATTAACTATTGCTTTTCCTATAGGATGTTCTGATTTAACTTCTGAAATAGTCACATATTTCGTTAAATCTTCTTCACTGATATCATCTACCAATGACACTATATCAGAAACTTCAAGATTACCAAAAGTTAATGTTCCGGTTTTATCAAAAGTTATTGTATCAACATTTCCCATAATTTCAAGTGCTTCACCCGATTTGATCAACACACCCTGTTTTGTAGCTTGACCAATTGCAGCCATAATAGCTGTAGGTGTAGCAAGAATCAAAGCACATGGACAAAATACTACTAATATCGTTACTCCTCTTTCAAGATTACCTGTAATTAAATAGGTAACTATTGCTATAGCTAATGCTACTGGAACTAACCAAGTAGCCCATTTATCAGCAATTCTCTGTGTTGGAGCTTGTTTTTCATCAGCTTCCTGTACTAAACGAATGAGTTTTTCAAGTGATGAATCAGTCCCTACTTTAGTTGCTTTTATATCAATAGCTCCATGTAAATTCAAAGTACCTGAAAATACTTCATCATTAACTGTTTTATCTAACGGTAATGATTCACCAGTCATAACTGATTGATCTACTGATGTATCACCCTTAATTATAACTCCATCTACAGGAATTTTTTCACCAGGCAATACTCTTAAAATATCACCAATTTTTATTTGAGTGGCTTCCACTTCTTTTTCTACAGTTTGCGAATTTTCTGTAATTAGTAACCTACCTTTTTCAGGTTTAAGATTTATTAAATCTGTCAATCCACGTTTAGACCTTTCTACCGTATAATCTTCCAATAATGCACCTAATGCCATTATGAAAGTAACTTCACCTGCAGCAAAGATTTCACCAATATAAATTGATGCTACCATTGCCATTACAATTAGTAATGCTGAAGAAATCCAATGTTCATTAATCAATCTTGTTAATGCCAGATATACCAAAGGTATACCACATATGAACACTGTTACCCATGCAGGATCCATATAAGATGGTATGGATGTTCCAGTTAATACAAAATACAAACTAATTAAAAGGAATATCCCTCCAACAATGGTCATTTTAAGGCCTTCTAAAACTTTTACAAAACGTTCTAATTGACCCAAAGTAATACCTCCTTATAAATATATTATTGGTTAAGTAATACTTTGGTAATAACAGTATATAAATGAATTTACTAAAAAGTAATACAAAAGTATTACAAAGATAGCTATAAAAGTAATACAAAAAATTAAAAATATAATAAAAAAATAGTATGAAAAAAAAACATAAAGGAATTAAAAACCTTTATATTCATATTTTAATGTAACTTTCTTCTGATTTTTACAATTGATAAAATAAGTCCATTCAACCTGATCTCCATCACGTATACCATAACCATCTACAATAACACTAGGAATCTCGACCATCATAGGACTATCAGGATCATCTTTATCTTTTCTACGAGCAACTTTTTTAATAGATAATTCAACCATATCATTCACCACCAATATTAGATAATTCTTTATCAATTTCATTAATAGATTCTTGTTTTTTATCTACACTAACTTTTAAATCAGAAATTTGTTTTTCCAAATCAGTTATTTCCTGTTGTAAAATGAATTTTTGAATTTCCAATTTACCTTCTTCAGTTTTACACCATTGTTTTGCCTCTTCAATGAAAGATTCCTTAGTCATTCCCATTTCTTTCAAGGTTTCTTCTTGAGAATTTGCAAAATTTGTAAAAATATTTTCTAGTTTATCATTCATTATATAATCTCTTAAATTAGTATATAATATTATATTAATTTATTAAATAAATAACCTTTTCAATAAGAAAAATAAATATTTCATGACAATATAAATATAATATATTAATAAATAAAAGTGGAGGAAAAATATGAAACGAATGTATATGATAGGTATTGTTATAGTTCTCATATTATTAGCAGGAGCATACCTTTTCAGTCCATTTTCACCATTAAACAAAGCAACAATAAATGGCGAAAGTATAAAATTGACCTCGGGATATACTGTGGAAAATTCATCTTCAGATAAACTAGTTTTGAATAACACCACCAATAAAATAATAATTTCAACAGCAAATCAAAAAACAGATTTAGAAACATCTATTGACAACTATAAAAGTAAATATGGTGAAAAATACAACATAACTTCATCTAAAGCTGAAATGAATAAAGAAAAAGAAATTTATAAAACGATTGCATCAACTTCCGATAAAAAATTAAATATAACAAAATATTGGTTTGTCCAAGATGGTACATTATACACAATACAATCAGACAATCCTCAACCAGGTACAGAAGAAGTTGTAACTGAAATAATAAACTCCCTCTAAATTAAATTTACTTTTTAATAATTTTTTTTTAAAAAAAAAGAAAGATATAATGATTATTTAACTTTAAATGTGTTCAATAAATAATCAAATTGTGGTAATGCATTTTCATAAACTGAATTAGGTGCTTGACTTAAAATCCTAATATAATTACCATTATTTTCTATCCAAGTATCCTGATAGGTAATATAACTTACTCTATAATTAAATTGATGAGCATTTTTTCCATCAATACTCATAACAGTATCATTTACCATATCAAATTTACCTGAATCATACATTAAAGAATATAAACTATCTGCTTTATATGCATCATCCAATGTAATACCGTTTGGAAGTGAATCATATTTTGTTATCTCAGTTTTAACGATTACTACATCAGTAGCATTGGTAGTACTGGTATTCAGAATAGTTCCATTAGATTTTAAATCCTCAACACTACCATTATAGTATTTAAATTGATTATTATTTACTGGATTAACTATAATTGAATTTGGACTTGTAGATAAAAACGGTGTTTTTAATAAATCATCATATTCGTTAACAGTCCAAGTATTAGACATATCAAATGAATAATCATTATCTTCAAAATGTTTTACATCACCATTATCAGTAATAAAACTAGGAGTTATTACAAAAAATAAAGCTATAAAAACAATTGATAAAACACCCAATATCAATACTATTGACCTTTCCCTCAAATGCTTAACCTCATTTATCTTTTTTATATAAATTATTATTTTTAGAATCCATCGTAACTATTAATGGACCGAAACGATTAACATCCAATTCCCAAATTGCTTCGGGCATCCCTAAATCTAGCCATTCAACAGAATTAACTTTATTAATACCATTTACATATAAAGCAGCACATCCACCTACAGCAGTTAAAAAAACAGCATTATTACGTACTAAGGCTTCTTGAGTTTTTTCATCCATTCCACCTTTACCAATAACTGCTTTGACACCCATATCCAAAACATCAGATTCATAAGGATTCATACGCATACTAGTTGTTGGACCAACAGCAATAATTTCATAATCGTCATTATCCTGTTTTATAATTGGACCTGCATGGAATAATACTACACCTTCCAAATTCATAGGTGCTCCCGATTCAATAATTCTTTTATGTGCACTGTCACGTGCTGTAAAAATTGTACCAGATAAATAAACAGTATCTCCTGCTTCAAGTTTATTTATATCTTCATCTGTTAATGGTGTATTTAATTCATATTCCAAAATCATTCCCCTATCTAAATTAGTATATATTTATCTATATCATTTATTTATTTAATAATTATAGAAAAAAATAATATTGTTAATAATTATATAATTATTTATATTATATAAACAGGGGAGGTAAGAATGGGATTATCAGACAGAATAATTGGATTAACAAAGTACATGGTAACCTTACCTAAAACAAAAATATCTGTATTTTTAATATTATTTGTCAGCATTTTAACTGGTGGAGTAGTAGGCTGTTTACAACCTGGAATGAAAATGGATTCAGTAGTTTACGCATTTTTAGATGGTGCAGCTACAACATTTTTCCTTGTAGGTTTAACAACAATAGCATCCGGTGGATTAATACATAGCATAGTAAATAAACTTAATGGTAGACACGTTAAATTAAAACAAGCTATGTTTTTAGCATTTGTATTTTTATTATTTGCATGTTTCTTCTACATTCTGGGAGCTATCATATCACTGTTTGTTCACATGGATCTTACATCCAACAGTTTAATACTTGGTTTATTATTTGGATTTGCAGTAGAAACATTAGTGTTATGGTCCACATCCAATATCAAATATATTGAAGGAGTATTAATATCTGCAATACAACCATTACTAACAATCAGTATGTGGGTTTTAATAAATAATTTAACATTAGCCACAATGGAAAATGCATATTCTATTTATATGAAAGCTATCATTGGAGCATTAGTTCTTGCAATAGCTGTTTATGCATTTGTTGCTATTATAGAATCTCCTATTAAAAGTAACCTTGGTGTTGGTGGATTAGAATTATTAAGTTTATTCATAGCACAAGTTACTGAAGGTTCCATAGCTATGGAGGATGTATTTAGTGAAATGGGAGAAGATATAGATACAATAGTATCACTAATAAGTTTTAAGACAGAACAAGGAATTAAAGCAAATTATATTTCCCCATGTGTTCATCCAGGACCTGTAGGAAATATTGGAGGAGGTAACTTACCAACAATATTAGCTAACCAATTAGATGATTTTTCCATAGTTGCCCATGGTGCTGCAACACATGATTTTAACCCTGTTGCTTCAAAAGAAGTATCAAAAATTACAAGAGCAATTAATGACTTATTACCAAATTTAAATTATTCAAATAAAGCAACCCGATTCCAAAGAGTCCAGTATAATGATGCTAAAATTGGGGCACAATTCTTTGATGAAGGAGCAATAATATTAAGTACATTTGCACCTAATCCTGGGGACGACATAGATTATGGTGTTGGACTATCCATGATATACCAAACAAAATACATTACTGGTGTAAAAGATGTTGTACTGGTAGATTGTCATAATTGTCTAAATGGAAATTATGAAAGATTACTACCAGGACATAACAGAGTTTTACAAATAGAAAATGCAATAGATAAAATTGAAAAACCAGAAATGTATCCTATTAAAATGGGATATGCATATGATCCACTTGATGAAATACCAATAAAAGATGGTATTGGAGAAAGTGGTGTGAAAATAATGATTACAGAAGTGGATAACCAGAAAATGTTGTATATTGTATTTGATGGGAACAATATGCAAACAGGATTTAGAGAAAGGTTATTTGAATCAATATATGAAAAATATCCTGAAATTGACATTATTGAAACAATGACTACAGACACACACATGGTAAACACCATATCGGGTGGTGGATTAACCGTCGGAAATAAACATGCAGAAGAGTTAATAGATTCTGTGTTAAATTTGATTCCTTCAGCTTTAGATGATTTAGAAGAAGTAAGTGTAGCATCTGGAACTGCAAGAGTAAATATCAAAACATTGGGTCCAAATAACTCAACAGAATTAGTGACAACCATTTCTTCCGTAGTTTCTGTTAGTAAATTATTAGCCCCATTAGTATTTATAATCGCGGCCATAATCACTATTCTATGGATATTTTAAATAACCTTCATTTCTTTTTACTTTTTTTACATTATTATATCATCAATTTTTAACAATTACATAAAATAAAAATTTATATATATTTAATACAAGTATAAATAAGAACATATTGGATTAAAATAATTAAATTTTAATAAAATATAATTATAATTTAGGTGATTTGAATGGTAAAAACTTTAGAAAATTTATCCAAAGCATTTGTTGGAGAAAGTCAAGCAAGAAACAGATACACAATGTATTCTAAAATAGCAAAAAAAGAAGGATTTGAAAAAATTGCTGAAATATTCCTTTTAACAGCAGATAACGAATTCCAACACGCAAAAGTATTATTTAAAATGATACAAGAATTAAAAGAAGATGTTGACTGCATTGATATTCCAACAAGCGTAGGATTTACTTACGGAACCACAGCTGAAAACTTAAAAGCAGCAGCTGAAGGTGAAAATGAAGAAGCTACTTCAATGTACCCAGAATTTGCAGATATTGCTGAAGAAGAAGGTTTCCCAGTAATTGCAACAAGATTAAGAAACATTGGTTTAGTAGAAGCTCATCACGAAGAAAGATACCGAAAATTATTAGCTATGGTTGAAGGAGACACATTCTTCAACAGAGATGAAGAAGTTACTTGGGTATGCAGAAAATGTGGTTTCGTATACAAAGGAGAAAAACCACCGGAAGTATGTCCTATCTGTGAACATCCTGCAGCATACTTCGAATTATCTCAAGAAGATTTCTAATTTAGAAAAAATTTCTATATTATATTAAATAACGGAGCAGATAATATGGCAGATTTTGATAAAACAAGCATTGTATTATGTAAAAATAGTGGAAACGTAATTGAAATCATCAAACCAGGACAAGATGTTGATGTAACACAATTAAATGTTATTGAAGCAAAAACAGAAGGCGAAGGTTCACCTAAACACGTTCCTATCATCACAAGATTAGACTGTGGATACCACGTAAAAGTTGGAGAAGTTGAACATCCTATGGACGAAGATCATTACATTGCAATGATTGAATTAATTGCAGATGGTCAAATTCACAAACAATACTTAAACCCTGGAGATAAACCTGAAGCAACATTTGAAATTCCTGAAGCAGAATGTGTTGAAGCAAGAGAATTTTGTACTCTCCACGGTCTTTGGAAAGCTTAATTAAGCTTTCTACTTCTTTTTTTTATTTTTAAAACTAAATTATATTTATTTAAAATCTTTCATATAATAAACTAATTTTAATTAATATTTCAAATTAAACAATTATTTAAAAAAAATAGTAGTATACACAATAACAAAAAAAAGTATATAAAAAAAGCTAAAAATTAAAAAGAAACTATTTATTATTTAATGCTTCTTTTTCAAGTTGTTCTTTTTCTTTAATAGTAATAATATATTCTAGCATTTCATCTATAGTTGTTGTTACTCCAATATTCTCAATAACAGGAATATCATGTTTTTTTGCAACGCCAACAATATAATCATGAGTTTTCCTAATTGATGTGAAATGTTTTAAATATCTTTTTAATGGTCTTCTTGCCCATAATTGTCTACACCTTGAATAGAACCTTCCTTTATGAACTTCCTCATCAGATAATGCTAAAACAAACATATACACATTAGGCCTATTCAATAATTCTTCATCAATAAAACCCGGAACAATATGAACTCCTTCAATAACAATACTTATTCCTTCTTTTATTGAACGTTCTATTACACCAGTTAATCCCACATTAACTGTTTCTACATGATCTTTAAAACCAAGTAAAGTTTTATCAAATTCTGGTGGTGCAGGTGTTTTTAAAGCTTCTTCTGCAGTATAACTAGATTCAAATAAAGTAGGACATAATTCTTTTGAAACCATTTTACGCATTACTTCACGAATCATATCTGTACTTAGCATGTTTTTGATACCTAATTTATTTGCTAATTCAAATGAAATTGAGGAAGTTCCAATCCCTGAAGCTCCACCAATCAATATTATCAGTGGATCTTTTGATCTTCTGATTTGTTTCCATACCACATATTTTTTAGCAAGAACCGGATCTTCTTCTTCCAATCTTAATCTTACTGTTCTTATTAAATCAGATATTGAAATGATTTCTTGACCATCTTTCTGTATTGATTCTTCTATCTCTGATGCAATTTCATATGCTTTGGTAGGGTCTACTTCTGATCTGATTAAAGATTTTGAAAGTATACCTTTTGAAAACGGTTCTCTGTATTTTTTTCCACCTACTTCTCCTTCAACAATCAACAATTATTTCACCACCTTTTTTATTTTTTAAAATATTTCAAATAAAGATAATTAGATAAATATCTGTTTTTTATTTAATATATTATTTTGTTATAATTCATTAAAATAAAAGAAAAAATTTTCATTAAAAATCAATATAATTTTAAACATTTCAAAAAAAATTATTAAGAATAAACAAGATAATAAAAAGAAGGTTAAGTTTAGTAATTATTTATAATTTACTAAAGTTTAAGCAGCTTGGAACATATCTTTTGTTGCACCACATAATGGACATTTCCAATCATCAGGTAAATCTTCAAACAAAGTTCCTGGTTTTATTCCGTGAGCTTCGTCACCTTTTTCTGAATCATATACCCAACCGCATAACATACATTTATATTTTGCCATATTATCACTCCATTATTTATTAATATTATTATTTATCTTTATAATTTATATAGTTATCAGAATCTATTCAAGTAATACGAATAAATTATATGTTGAGTCTTTACTTAACTGTAATTCCTTATCTTCCACCAATACTTTAACAGGACCATTTAATGGAGCAGAATTTATTAAAGTTATTTCAGTTTCTAAAGTAATTCCCATATCTAAAAATTCTTTTAAATCTTCATTACTTCCTCTGATGAATTTGATTTTACCCATTTGATTAGGTTTCATATTTCCTACAGGCATTAAATTTTCAATTCTTTTAGGAATTTCATCAATATTATGAATTTTAGAACATTCATAACATGTAGGTATATCTAAATCACAGACTGGAATGATATTATGATCATCAGGACATTGATTAGGATAATCCAATAATTGACACATTTTTCTTTCAGCTTCGTCAGATAAAGAATGTTCCATTGCACAAGCTTGTTCATGCAAATCTTCTAAATCAATTCCTAATGTATTAAATAAGAACGTTTCAAGTAATCTATGTTTACGTACAATACTTCGGGCAATTTTAAAACCTTTATCAGTTAACTTAACCCCTTTGTATTGATAATAATTTACATAACCCTCTTCTTCTAATTTTTTAAGCATTTGTGTAACACTACCCGGAGCTATACCCAAATCCCTAGAAATCTCAGTAGTTTTAGCTATTCCATCTGAGAGACTTTTTTTGTATATAGTTTCTAAGTATTCCTCAACATTTTCACTAATGACTTTTCCATGCATTTTAAAACACTCAAATAATATTAATTAGTTATTAATTTATATTTATAAAATTTAATTATATAAATTTATTTTTTTTAAATGTATATCTAATAACACTTATAATAATTTTGTTTTTAAATCTTTTCTAAGTAATTTCCAATTGTTTACACGAGGCAATTCATCAACTGAAAATATTTTTCTAGGAATTTTATACCTAGCCAAATTATTTTTTGCAAATTCAAGTAATCCATCCTCATCTTCATCATCTTTCCAGATTACTGCAGCTGCAGGTATTTCACCCCTATGTTCATGAGGAATACTGAATATTGCTATTTCATCAACTGAATCATATGCTATCAATACTTCTTCAACTTCTGTAGGATAAATTTTCCAACCAGACATAATTATCATGTCTTTTTTACGGTCTGTAATAAATAATCTGTTATCATCATCAAGATATCCTATATCTCCAGACAGATACCATCCATCAGAAGTAAAAGTTTCCTTATTAGCTTCAGGTTTATTCCAATATCCTTTAGCTGTTGATGGTCCACGTAAAGCTATTTCTCCTTGTTCGTTTAATCCCAATTCAATTTTTGGATTTTCAGTATCAACAATTTTTATTTCAGTAAAACATACTGGATGACCAACACTTTCATAACGGTCTGCAGAAGCATAATCTTCAGGCCGTATCACTGTTCCTGTTCCAATAACAATTGTTTCAGAAGATCCGTAAGCATTTAAAACAGGTATACCATATTTTTTATAAAATTTCTTCCAAGTATCTTGATGTAAAGGACCTCCACCAGATATTATACATTTAACGGAATATAATTTATTTGATACTAATTCTGGATTAGATACAATTGAATGTATCACTGGAGGCATTCCTGTTGCATGTGTAACTTTATTTTCAAATATGATATCAAGATATTCAGGAAAAGTATAAGAATTTTTAGTAATACATAATGCAGCTGATCTTAATGCAGCTATAGCCCAGGATATCCCTACATGTGCCATTGGATATATACAAAACATTACACTGTCCTGTGTCATTTTAAGTACATCACATTCATTTTGTATTGCACTAAACCAGTTTCCTTGAGTTAACATTGCACCTTTAGGTTTTCCAGTAGTACCACTTGTATATTGTAATTGACATAAATCATCCCAGGAAGTATTTGCTGCTTCAAGAATTTCTTCATCATTATACTGATCAAGTTCTGGTATAATATAAGTTTCAACATCCAATTCTGGAATTTCTTCATCAGTAATGATTAATTTAGCTCCTGAATCTTCAAGATAATATTTTAATTCAGGTATTGTATAAATCCTGTTTGTTGGAACAGCAACTGCGCCAATACGCCATAATGCTAAAAATGAAAATAAATATTCAGGAGAATTATTTAAATAAATAAGAACTCTATCCCCTTTTTCAATTCCCAGATTTAATAATGTTCTACCCAGATGAGAAATAATACCTAGAATATCCCTAGAATTATATCGTATTCCTCTATCTATAGAATAATATACAGGTTTATCTAACCTACATGAATTTGCATCCAAAAATGTTGTTACATTAATCATAGTTTATCCTTCTAGTTTGAATTGTAATTATATATGTAGTTTAAAGTATAAATTATTGAGGCCGTAGCTCTTATAGGCTTAAAGTATATTTCTTTTTAAATAAATGATTCCCATAGATATCATAACAATTTAATTTCATATTCATGTATAAAATTTGTATTATTTGTATGGAATTGGTAGAAAAAATAGTTTTATCAAACAATCTATCTTTTTTCTTTTAATAGAACTTTGAAACTTATTAACTTTATTCCTATATTTTTTGTCTAATATATGATTATTTTACCTTTTTCATGAAATATAATCATATCAAGAGATATACACCAATTTTAATCCATTATAAAGAGAAAAAAATATTAAAAAAATAGATTAGTAATATAAATCAGATAACCAATCTACACTTAAATATCTTTCACCAGTATCTGGTAAAATTGCTACTATGGTTTTACCCTTATTTTCTGGACGTTTAGCTAATTGTATTGCTGCAAACATTGCTGCACCTGAAGAAATTCCTACAAGTATCCCCTCTTTTTGAGCTAAATCAATTGTGGTTTGTCCAGCATCCTCATCTTCCACTGTGATGACTTCATCGATTAAGTCTAAATCTAAATTATCTGCTATAAAACCAGGACTGATACCCTGTATTTTATGAACTCCTTTTTCACCTTTAGATATTATAGGAGAAGATGCTGCTTCAACTACAACTAATTTAAAATCGTCTTTTTTTGACTTAATTGCTCTTGCAATACCTGTTGCAGTACCACCTGTTCCTGCAGCTGATACAACTATATCCACTTTACCATCAGTATCTTGGTATATTTCTTCACCAGTTAATATCTGATGTATTTTAGGATTTGCTTCATTTTCAAACTGCTGAAATATATAAGAATTTTCTATTTTCTTATGTAATCTGTTCGCTTCTTCTATTGCACCCGGAATTCCTTTGGAAGCTGGTGTTTCAATCAATTCTGCACCAAATATTTTTATTAATTTTTTTCTTTCTTCAGAAAAATTTTCAGGTAACATTATTTTTAAATCATATCCTTTAGCAGCTGCTGCAAATGCCAATCCAATTCCAGTATTTCCACTTGTAGGCTCAATCAATACAGTATCTTTATTAATTTTTCCTTCCTTTTCAGCTTCTTCAATTAAAGAAACTCCTACTCTATCTTTAATACTACCCACAGGATTAAATGATTCAACTTTGACTAAGACTTCAGACTCCAAACCTTTAGTTAAATTATTAATTCTTACTAATGGTGTGTTTCCTATAGTTTCAGTAATATCATTTGCTATTGGTTTTTTTATGATTTTAATATTTTCTATTACCATATTATTAATTCCTTTCTTTGATTTTCTATAATAATACTTTATTTTTCATTAATTAAATAGTAAATTAATAATAAGATTAACATTAAATAAAGATATAAGAAATAAATAGAATTAAAAATAAATGTATTTTAGGAAAGTTTATTAAAAAAAGTTAAAAGGGATTTTATACTATGTTTGAAATGATAAAAGAAGACATAGAAACTGTTTTCTCAAATGATCCTGCAGCAAGAAGTACATTAGAAGTTATTCTCTGTTACCCAGGATTACATGCAATTTGGTTACATAAGTTGGCACATTGGTTCTGGGGAAAAAAACTTAAGCTAATTGGACGTTTTATTTCACATATCAATCGTTTTCTTACTGGAATAGAAATTCATCCAGGTGCAACTATTGGAAGAAGATTTTTTATTGATCATGGTATGGGAGTAGTTATCGGAGAAACAACAATTGTTGGCGATGATGTACTCTTGTATAAAGGAGTGGTTCTTGGTGGTACTAGTCTTGAAAATAAAAAAAGACATCCAACAATAGGAAATAATGTAGTGGTTGGAACAAATGCCATAGTTCTTGGTGATATAGAAATAGGAGATAACTGTAAAATAGGAGCTGGTTCTGTTGTTACTAAACCTGCACCTCCTGGTTCAACTATTGTAGGTATTCCTGGAAAAACATTAGAAACTATTAAAGAACAAAATAAAAATACTCACGATTTAGAACATGGAAAAATACCTGACCCAATTACGGAAATTCTTAATACAATCATACAACGCCAAGAAAAACTAGAAGAAATAGTTTATAATAAGGATTATTCAGAAGAAGATAAAAAAATAATGTATAAAGAACTTAAAGAACTATCAAATAATTATGATAAAGATGAATAAATCATCTTTATTTAAAATTTACATTTATACTTCGTGTTCCATTAGACGAAGTATACCATTTAATCTCCGTATTGTAATACCACGATTTTTTTAAGGATACATAATGATTATTTATATATCCACTAAAGCTTACATCACATGGAACTTCTACAGTTAATGTTTTTTTGATGTTATCCGAAAGTACCAGGGTTGTTGAAAGATAATTTTTATTGAAATTGTTATTGTAATATAATTTCAAATCACAAGGGACATATATGGCTATATTACGTTTTGAACCAGTATCCAAAGAATAAATGATTTTAATATTTTTTTCTAGTTCAATTAAAAAACTTTTTGTTTCTATGGCTGTTGTAACATCATTTGTTGTTTCTAAGGAATCTAAAAGTAAAGGTATTGAAATAGTAGATAAAATTATTATCAAAACAAAGAAAATCAACAAATATTCTAAAGCTACCTGTCCTTTTATATCCATCATAACATCTCCAATAAATTTATTGTTAAATCAACTGTATTTCCTATAAAAAATGTTATAAAAAGACCTGTAAGAATAAATGGTGCAAAAGACAAACCTTCTTTAATAGGTACAAATTGACTGTTAAGATTTGATTTTATGAATTGTACTTCCTGTGAAGTTAATCCTGAAGACTTAACGCCACAAATGAGTTTCCCATTATCTTTTTTTGAAATTGTGTTCTTAATAATCGTGAACATGTTATTTTTATTAAAATAATAATTTGTATTATCATAATATAATGGATATGCTAAAATCATACCTTCTTTTAAATCATTTAATTTAATACTTTCTGTTAATGCTTCTTTAATTATTCCTTTTTTGTATATTTCTTTTATGCTTAAAACAATCACTAAAAATAGTAATTCATATAAATATAATAGAAGACTGTTTAAAAATAATTCTTCAAAAAAGACTGTTACTGATAATACGATAAACACGAACTCATGTTTTTTGATTTTAGTGAAAATATAAAATAATATTATCACAATTACCATTTTTAATAATGGATGATATACATTAAATTCTGAAATTATTATATGTGAAATTATCAATGAATTTAATGAAAGTAATGCATCTTTAAAGTTTAAAGTTTTTTTTAAATCTTTAATTAAATAAGGTTTATCTTTAAATATTTTAAGCAATACCATCAAAACTACTACAGGTACTATTGATAGGATACTGTTAAATATCAATAAAAATGTTGGTATTTTGAATGATAATAAATTAACTGGTAATATAAAATTTAAAAAGTTATACTTGGGAATTACAAGCAAAAAATCTGGAATTAGAATAGTTGAAATTGCTGTAAATAATTTTACATCACCACCAGCCCATACTCCAGCATACCATAAAAGATATGAAAAGATAAAAACTATTGGAATTGAACAATAATAAAAAACATTGAAATTAGAAGTTTCATAAAAATAATAAGTCACAATAAATAGTCCTATGAAAAATAAAGAGAAAGTTAACTTATTGGGTATTATTTGCCATTTAACATCAGTATATGTTGCAATTAGACAACATACAGTTACTAAAAATATTCCTAAAATTTTAATTAAATATAAACTCATAATAAATTTCTAAAAAAGGGAAGAAGGAGTTTAAAGATTAATTTCTTTTTTATCCTTTGCTGCTTTAATAAATGATTTAAATATTGGGTGTGGAGAATTTGGTCTTGATTTAAATTCAGGATGGAATTGACAACCTAAGAACCATGGATGATCTTTAAGTTCAATCATTTCAACTAAGAAATCATCAGGAGAAGTACCTGAAATAACAGCACCATAATCAGTTAAAACATCACGATATTCGTTATTTACTTCATATCTGTGCCTATGTCTTTCAGAAACTTGATCTTCTTTATAAGCTTCAAATGCAATAGTCCCTTCTTTAACTTTACACGGATATGCACCTAATCTCATGGTTCCACCCATATTCTTGATTTTCTTTTGTTCTTCCATCATGTCTATTACTGGACATGGACAATCTTTATCAAACTCTGTACTGTTTGCATCAGGGTGACCATTTAATTGTGCTATAGCTATTGACATTGCATGTAAACCTAAACAGATACCGAAAATTGGAATTTTATTTTGAATAGCATATTTTACTGTTTCAATTTTTCCGGTAATACCTCTTTCACCAAATCCACCAGGTATTAATAAACCATCATATTTTGAAAGAGTATCCAAATTAAAGTCATCATCAGCTTTAATCCAATCTATATCAACCTGAACCTTGTTTGCAGCACCAGCATGTTTTAAAGCTTCTCTTATACTTATATATGCATCTTCCAATTCTATGTATTTACCAACAACAGCAATTTTAACCTTCGGTGATTCAATTTTTAAGTCTTCAACAATCTGACTCCATTCATATAAATCAGCTTTATTATTAGTTTCTATGCCTAAACGATTTAAGACTATTTGACCTACGTTTTCAGAATACATAGTTAGTGGAACTTCATAGATTGAATGTGCATCAGGAGTATTTATTACTGCCTCTTTAGGAACATCACAGAAATGTGCTATTTTTTCTTTAAGATTGCTGTCCAATAATAACTCAGATCTACAAACAATCATATCCGGATTTATTCCTAAACCTCTAAGTTCTTTTGTACTGTGTTGTGTTGGTTTGGTTTTAAATTCTTTAGCAGCTTTCAAGTAAGGAACATATGTAACATGTACAAACATACAGTTTTCATGTCCTTCTTCATTTTTAAGTTGACGAACTGCTTCGATGAATGGTTGACTTTCTATATCCCCAACTGTTCCTCCAACTTCGACCATTACAACTTCTGCTCTTGTTTTTTCTGCAACATTTCTAATCATCAGTTTAATTTCATCAGTTATGTGAGGTATAATTTGTACACAGGAACCTAAATATTCTCCTTTTCTTTCTTTTTCGATTACTGAGGAATATACTTTACCTGTTGTAATATTTGCTTTTCCTGATAATTCTGTATCCAAGAATCTTTCATAATGACCTAAATCCAAGTCACATTCCATCCCATCCTCGGTTACATAAACTTCTCCATGTTGATAAGGATTTAACGTTCCCGAATCCCAATTTAAATAAGGATCAATTTTTATTGCTGTTACGTTAACTCCATAAGATCTTAATATTCTTCCTATTGACGCTGATGTAATTCCTTTTCCAATGGAACTTACAACACCACCAGTCACTACAATATATTTTGACAATTTACCATTCTTCCCTTAAAATGTTATAAAATTATCAATATAATTAACATTTTCTTATACAAAATGATAATTATTATTTTATAATTTGTTTATTTTATAATATAAATATTTACAACTTTATTAAAAATTTAATATAATATTAATTTTATTTCTAATAATATTTAGAGTTTTCACAAAATCGAGTAAAT
>OCVV011358545.1_pt1 | contig 17266 bp, 18 predicted proteins | sample 1539721 | NCBI WGS metagenome assembly OCVV01 (sample SAMN02144230, study PRJEB22623) | gut metagenome | biome: sheep rumen | host: Ovis aries | place: New Zealand | reverse complement strand
TCCGGTGCTCCGTACTTCGCGATGGCGTTTTTGAGCACCTCTATGCAGTTTGACGCATCCAGCGTATTATGAAGGCTCCAGCCCACGATAAAACGACTGTAAACGTCTATGATGGCCGTCAGGTACATGAACCCTTTCGCCATCGGGATATACGTAATGTCAATACTCCAAACCTGATTCCTATGGTCTATCTTCAGCCCTCGCAGCAAATACGGCATGATGTAAACAGCCGGTCCCGGAACAATCGGGTGCTTCTTCGGATAGATGGCCTGGATGCCCATCAGACGCATCAGGCGACGGACTCGGCGCTGTCCAACCTTGTAACCCTCATCCAGAAGGAAGTCTGTCATCTGTATAACGCCTTTCTCGGGATGTCCGATATGTTCCTCGTCCATCTTGCGCATCATCTGAAGGTTCTCCTCACTTTCGCCTTTGGGCGTGTAGTAGTGAGCAGAACGGCTTATGTCAAGGATCTCGCATTGTTTGCTGATGCTCAGCTTCTCATCCGGGGATATCAGTCGTCTGCGGGTATCTCTATCCCCATTTTTCTGGATACCCGCTTTGCAAACAATCGTGCAAGCGAGAGCAGAGAAAGCTTGCTTTCTATGCCGAGCGCAGCCGATTGAACGTGATGACGAAATCCAGCTGCATCTCCAAATCTCCAATCTTGCGCAGGTACCGGTCTTTCTGCTTCTCTAGCGCCTCTTCATCATGCCGAGGTGACTCAAACGCTACAGCTGAGTTCTCTATGAACTCCTTTTTCCACCGACTGATCATTACCGGGGACACTTCATACTTGGCTGCGAGTTCGCTAAGTGTCTCGCGTTCTTTCAAGGCCTCTATGGCCACCTTCGCCTTAAACTTGGCGTCGTACTTCTTTCTGCTTTTCTTCATGGTGCTAAGTTACTACTTTTTAACTTAGGCACCGGTCTTAAATTACGATAGTATTATACCTTCTATGAATTTGCTCGAAATTTCAATTGTCTGTTCTACTAAGCAAAAAAAGGATTGGTCTTGTCCCATACCCCAAAAAATAGCTATCTTTGTGATACCGTCCGTGAGCGGCAAACATATTAGCACTAACTTTAAACCATCTTTCCATGAAAAAAGCATTATTCATTTTTTGCGGTTTAGTGTTGCTTCTCAGCAGCTGTTCAACGCTTACCAGAACTGCGAACATTGCCAATGGTGTCAACACAGATGTAGTCATTAATCCGATTGTCGCCAATGTCGACCTGGCAAAAGCACAAAAGGTTGAAGGCTCATCCAAAGCAACTTATTTATTATTCTTCCGGATTTCCGGCGACAACAAAATGGTGCAAAGCAATTCTTCGTCCGATTTATTCGGCGTGGGGAGCCGTTCGGAGAGAGTTCGCAACGCGGCTGTCTACAATGCTTTGAGCACTTCAGATTATGATATTCTTGCCCATCCGCGCTACACTATTGAAACCGTTACTCATCTGTTCGGCATTATCAAGACATACAAGGTCCATGTTGTCGGTTATGGTGCCAACATCACAGATATGCATCAGATTCAGCCGGGCGAAGACGCTTATGATACGCTTCTCTATATGGATAATGTCCGTGATATAACTATTCAGCCTTTGTTAAAGTAAAATAAGACGACACGGACGCAAAATAAGGTGGACATCCAGCGGGGTGTCCACCTTTGTTGTGCAGAGCAACGTAGTAGCGGGGCTTTGCCGTCCTTCTACCCCACCCCAAACCCCTCCCTCGGGGAGTGGCTTTGTCGGTTTCGCCTCCGAAAAGGCGCAGCCGCTAACTGTCTGGTTGTTATGACTTTACAGAATCATTTCGGTTGTTTTTCTAACCTGATCCTGTAATTAGCTGAATATCAACAACTTGATAAACACGCATTGTGTAACATGAACCATCGGTCGTTATTCGGCTGACCTGGCGCTAAATAACGCTGTCGATCTGACTTGAAGGAAAATTTGTTCCGAGAAAAGGCCGAAAACGGGAACAAATGCTCCAAATTTATAGGTTTGTTCCGAAAAACCGGCAATTTCCGGAACATCCAAAGGGGGCGTACCCGGCATCTTATTGAAACATATCGAGTTGGGCATTCAGGGATGCGCAAAATCGAGCATCCAAAAATAACTAAGTCTCTTTAAATCAATTATATATCGAGAACACTTAAAACTCCCTCCACATTAATTGGACCAAACTCAGCCGTTCGCGCTGAACGCCCTGTGATTGCCTACTTTTATCGGTTTCTCGTTACCGATATTCCAGCCCCTTGACTGCAACACCGATGTTGACAGGCAGATGTTCCATCTCACCCATGGCTACTTCCCGGACATAGCTGCTCTTGAGGTAGATATTGAAGTCTATGCTCATCTCCCAGAATTCCTGCTCCTCCTGTGTTTTGGCAAGGAAGGCCTGTAGAGCTTCGTTATTGCATCCGACAATTTGGAAGGCGATGAAGTATTTGCCCGGTTCCAGCAGGAGGGTTTCTTCCGGCCGGATGTCGTAATCCTGCGGATCATTCAAAACGGCGACATCGAAATAGATGGGCTTGTGAAGCACGTTGACAAACGATTCCTTCTTTCCCTCGATCCGGTAGATGTTGATGGATGCGACGCAGCCCGAAATATGGTTGCTGCGGACGGTAAGCAGGATGTTTTTCACAAGAAAAGGCTTTTTAGTCTGGGCGACGGAACCGATTTCCCGTCCCGAAGAGTGTCCGCTCCGCATGGACGTGGTAATGATTCCCACGCTCTTCAGCAAACCAGTTCCGGGCTTAAGCAAATACTTTTCCTTTGTGTCTCCACCAATGAATATGGCTGGAGGCAGTTCCTGTTCGTGCAGGACGATGACCACGTCATCGGCAGGGCCGGTGACAGGATAGGCTGCTCTTTGATATGATACGTGGAAAAACTCCAGTGTATCACAGGGCATATCTATTTCAAAACAACCGTCAGCGGCAGAAATGGACCCTATCTGGAGTTTGGGCACACCGAGCTGGACATATTCGACAGCGTCGCCTTGTTCATTGATAATCCGCCCTTTGACGGTGACGTGCTCCTGCGCCGAAAGCAAAGCCGGGAGCAAGGAGAGGGCAATGGCCAACTTAATCCGCATAAATATCCTCCTCCATCTCAGTTCCTTCCGGATCGGGCTGATAGTCCAAAATGTCTCCCTGCAGGCAGTCGAGCACTTTGCAGAGTTTGTTGAGCGTGGTGAAGCGTATGGCACGGCCTTTCCCTGTTTTCAGAAGGGAAAGGTTGGTCATCGAAATGCCGATTTTTTCGGAGAGTTCCGAGAGCTTCATATGCCGCTCCCAGAGTATCTTGTCGAGGTTTACCGTAATCATATCGCGAGCTTGCTGTCTTTTGCTGGCAGATAGGCCATTTTGTAGAGTCCCGCAAAGAGAAGGACGATGAGAGGAATAAGAATAGTGTTGGAATCGAGCATAAACTCCGATTCGCCTTTCACCACAGCGTCGTAATTGGAGTGGACAAAGGCAAGGAGCGCGGCGACCAAAGCCGACCATCGAACGATCGAGATGTTGGATTTAGGGAAGATCTCTCCATCTTTCAGCCCCTTGTTGATGCGGTACAGGAAGATGCAGCACAGGGCAAAAAGAAGCGTGATGCCGACGAAACGGGCCGTCAGAATGAAGATCTGCCAACCCTTGATGTCAGGATTCCAGGTTATGGGTATGATAAAGTTGTTCAACCACAACTGTGAAATCATCTGAACGTAGGTGTAGATAAGCGTGATGCCACCTATTATGAGAATGGCGATGGAGAGTCTCTTGATACTCTTTTGCGTAGAATTGTTCATATCCTTGTCTTTTTTGCGGTATCGATAGACAAAGATAGTGCCAATTTTACGAAAAACATAAATTATTTTACGATTTACATAAAATCTAAAGAAAGTCCATATCGCTCCCCCGGCGGACAGGGTCAGGGGTCTGATGAGCGAACTATTTGGATGGCTGGAGAATGCCAAGATTGCCGCAGATCTGGACATGAGCGCCCGCCAGATTGAGCGGATGCTTGCCGACATGAAAGCCAAAGGCATCATCCGTCGGATCGGCGCCAACAGGAACGGCTATTGGGAGATCGTGGATGATTGAGAATCAACGATTTGCGCAAAGTCATCCAGCTTCTTCAAATCCTCCAGAAGGTTCGATAATTTTTCACCGTAGTCTACTAAATGAAATAAAGGCAGCCTCTATGGTTGTCTTTATTTCATAAAATCCCATGCCAATTCCCCGCAAAAAACAAAAGTGATTCCCTGTAAAAAGCCCAAAAAAATATTTGCATAATTCTTAATTGTTCTATATTTTCGCCTACAAAAGAATAGATATGGAATATAGGAACAGATTTGCAGACAAGCAACTTCAGGAGAATCTTGATGCTTTTGGTGCTGTAGTACTTGAGGGACCAAAGGGTTGTGGCAAAACGACCACAGCTCAGCAAGTCGCAGCAAGTGTTATTAAATTGCAAGATCCTGATAATTACGAGGCTTACAAAGCAACAGCAGCATCCAGGCCTTCTATGCTTCTAAAAGGGGATAATCCTCGCTTAATTGACGAATGGCAAGATTTCCCTGTAGTTTGGGATGCGGTCCGTAATGCAGTAGATGCTAGTGACGATGTAGGTCTCTATATCCTTACTAGTTCTAAGGCTTTCGATCCAGAGTTAGTTAAGCATTCTGGGTCAAACCGCATTGAACTAATGAAGATGTTACCGATGAGCCTGTATGAAACTGGGGAGTCAAATGGCGCGATTTCTTTGACCGAGCTATTTGCCAACCCAGAACTCAATATCGAAGGTATTCAATCTGAGATAACAGTAGAAGGCCTTATCTATGCTGTATGCCGGGGTGGCTGGCCTGCTACCTATAAATGTCGTACTGACAAGGCTCGTCTTAGAATTGCATATAATGCGTTGAAAAGTACCTGTGATCGTGACATCTCCCAGTTTGATGGTGTCAAACGTAAATCGGAAATAGCAATGGCTATCCTCAAGTCCTACGCTAGAAATATATCCTCGCTTGCCAAGAAAACAACTATGATTGAGGACGTTAAGGGAATGCTTGGAAGTATGACTGAGCCCACTTTTGATGACTATGCTGAGGTCCTCCATAAACTATATGTCCTTGACGACATATATGGCTGGTGTCCTTCTATCCGATCGGCCTCAAGCATGCGCAGTGGTCCTAAACGTGAATTTGTAGACCCTTCCATTGCTATCGCTGCACTTGGTCTTTCTCCAGATAGTTTTCAGTATGACCTTAAAACATTTGGATTCTTCTTTGAGAATCTTTGCGTTCGAGACCTTCGCGCATATACTCAAGGTGAAGACGCACAAATATCTTACTATCACGATCGCAATGGTCTAGAAGCGGATATTGTTCTACATTTAAAAGATGGAAGATATGCTCTTATTGAGTGCAAACTAGGTTCCTCAGAAATCGAAGACGGCGCTGGCCACTTGGTCAAGTTGCGCAGGCTTATTAAAGAGAACAATGAAGGAGAAAACCAAGTGCCTTTGAGAGAGCCGGACCTTCTTATTGTTCTAACGGGGGGCAATATTGCTTACACTCGAGCAGATGGAGTAAAAGTAATCCCATTGTCCTGTTTAAAATGGTAGAATAATGTAGACTTCTTCGAGTTCCATAAAACGTTTATTCATTGACTAATATAATTAAATAACAATATGAGCGAAATAATTGAATCCCAAATCAAACTTGCGAAAGAAGCAATTAAGAATCTCACGGGAGAATCTATATCTGATGATAGAGCATTTAGCCATATGCTCTTAAGAGTGGTGTTTAATCAAAAATATGTAGATAATATCGTTACTGATGGCAGTAATGATGGTGGCATTGATTTCATATATTATGTAGAAGATGAAGCGAAACTAGTGTTAGCCCAATCTAAGTACACCTCTTCACTAGATGCAAACTCTGTTATCGCTGAATTCCAGAAGATGTATGCTACATATCAAAATTTCAAAAAACAAAACACGGGGATTTATAACGAAACTTTGAAGCGAGAGCTTACTAATGCTATGGATCAGATGCCGGATGATAATTCGGGAACAGTAGAATTTCATCTCTATACTAAAGCGGATGGCTTTGATGTAGAGGCCGTTTCAAATAGAATGGAATTAACTATGCCAGATTTTCCTGTTGATTCGGCGAAATTGTTTGATAAGATTGAAATAGAAAAAGCGATTGAGGCTTCACAACAAAGTATTGAAATCGTTTCAGCAGATAGCATATTCATTGATAAAGCCAAGAATTACTTGTCATATGAATCGGACTCTCTCGAAGGAATAATGTGTAATGTCGTATCATCTTCTGTCGTGAAATTGTATGATAAGTACCAGAATACGGGGCTATTTAATCTAAACATAAGAAGGTTTATAAAGAACAAACTGGTCGATGATGCTATTAAGAAAACACTTGATTCTGATAGAGTTAATTTCTGGTTTTTAAATAATGGGATAATTATAGCTTGCGAAGATTACACCATTGATGGGAACAAAGTGTATCTCTCAAATTTCTCCATTGTAAATGGCGGACAAACTACTCAACTTATTGGGGAATATAAAGGCAAATCTAAAGAGGACTTTGCAATTCCATGCAAAATAGTAGCTGTTAAAAATAATAAGAAAGCTCCAGAGTTGTTCAACAAGATAGCTCAAGCGTCTAATTCGCAGAAGCCAATTCTTCCGAGAGATTTAAGATCGAATTCAAAAGAGATGGTCGCTCTATCTCGTTGGTTGGAAAATGAAGGTATTTTCCTTGAAATTAAACGAGGTACGGCATCAAAGAAGACAAAATCATCTTTTAAGCATTCTTTGAAAAATGATGAGTTTGGTCAACTATTATTATCATTCGTTCATCAGCAGCCAGGAACCTCAAGATCTGGGAAGAAAACTATTTTTGATAATACCGAGTACTACGGCAAACTATTTAGAGTTAATTATCAAAAAGATCCAGACAAGAAAAGATTCATTCTTGATTTGATAGATTTGAAATCTAGGTTTGATGCAATTGATGCTGCATTTAAAGACACTGAAGATAAGAGTCATACCCTATCTCAAGGAGAGATGGAAATTCTGCGCAATGGTAGACAAACAATTATAGCGCTAATGGGGCTTTGTTACAGACTTGTCAATGGACAAATCACGACGAATCAGATTTTGGATGGGCAGAAGTCTCTATCAGTTGATTTTTTTGCATACGGTCCAATTCTTTCAAACTATAAGAAAGATGATCTTGATGATAAGTTAGAAGCAGTTGTTTCTACCATAATAACTATTGTTGCAGAACTATATGAAAAGGCTTATAATTCTGGAAGTGCAAGCAGTGTAAGTAACTTTATGAAAACGGATCTGAAGTATTATGAACAAATCGTGAAAAAGTTCATGGGTTACTTCAAATTCGCTGAAGGGAAAAACATCATGGCTAATTGGGACATCTTCAAACAAGCATAATCTTTCAAGGGATATAGTTTATCTCTTTTCAAATAATCCATTTGCTAACTTCTGTATTTCCCAAAGACCTTCTATTATTGCGAGGTTCGAGATTCTGAGTGTTTGGTCTACACAGCAAGCCAGCCTTTCGGGGTTGGCTTTTTCCTTATTAAGAAATGACCATGAAGAAGCTTCTGTTTGTGGCGGCTATGACCTGCCTGTTCCTGCTCACCTCCTGCGGCGTATCGCGGGTCCGTCATACCGGCGACCTTTCGGGTGCCATCTACGGCGTATGGGCGTTGGAGTCCAAGAATCAAGTCGATTACTCCGGTGTCCATTTCTACCTTTCCCTGAGCGAGCCCCGGATCGCCCTCGCCAAGAAAGGCAGTTTCACCCAGTTCGATCTCAAGGACGTGGATGTCGACGGTTCCCAGTTTTCTTACAACGCATCCCGTAAGCAGCTCAGTTTCACCAAGACGCTCTGGCTCACACAGGGCCTCAAATACGAAATGCGCCTCTCCGGCACATTCAAAGTCCTCGAAATGACGCGGACGAAACTGGTCATTCAGAAAGAATCCCTCGGCGGCAGAACCACCTACACCTTCCGCCGATACAAATAGGAAACGAAAAAAGAGCCAGGACAAATCACAAGATTTGTCCTGTTCTTTTTGTTTACCAGATCTGCCTGCCGTTGAAGCGCATAGGATGGATCAGCGGAAATCAGCTGAACAGATTTTCGTCGAAAACGGCCTTCCTATACCGCCCGATGCCCAGCAGCGGCGACAGCCAACGGCCGACGACAGAGAGTTCTGCCACGGAATCATAAAAACCAAATTCTCAACAATCTGACATACTGACGATTACAAAATCTTTCTGTACCGAAGAGGATTGGACTCGCCCGTCGGCAGTGCTTTTGAAAGGACGTCCACCGGTTTTCAGGCTGTTCCCGAAGGTTTTCAGGCTTTCCAGCGGCGGTGAGTCCAGAGGTAGTTCCAGGGCTGGGCTTCAAGGTCTTTTTCCAGCAGGTTGTAGTAGCGCTGCATCAGGTCCCGGGGATCCTCGCCGCCGGCATGTTCACTGAGCGGGACCAGGGTGATGCGGTAGCCGCCGTCCGGCCTGCATTCGAAACGCATGTAAACGGCTGCCATATCGTATTTCACGGCCAGGGAGGCCGCCGCCGACATCGAGGTGGTCTGACGGTGCATGAATGACACGTCGATGCCCCGCCGCCCCGCATAGGGATGCTGGTCGGTGATCAGCAGGAACGCCCGGCCGGGCTCCCGGTGTGCATCGACATACGCCTTGACATCGAACGACTCGACCAGCCCGTCGAACGCGAGGTCTTCCAGCATGGCCATCCGGTTGTAGCCGATGACCTGGTCGCTGAGCGGATCCGAAAGCCGCCGGTAAACCATCCCGAATCCGGAGGAAGCCAGTTGCAGCGGCTCGCCGTACGAATAGTTCAGGAAACCCAGGGTCAGCTCCCAGTTGCCGGTGTGGGCGAACATCATCATCACCTGCCCCTTGAGGGCCAGCAGGCGGTTGAAATCCTCCGGGTTGGCGAACTCCACCAGGTGGCTGCGGCGAAGCCGCTGCCTGCCCTTTTCCCCCCGCCGGCCGCCGAACCAGACGGCTTCAGTGAGGACTTTCGCGAAATGAAGGTAGAAGCGGTGGGAAATATCGCGGATCTCTTCAGGAGACTTGTCAGGGAAACTCCCCAAGAGATTGTCCATCACCACGTCGCGCCGGTAGCGGAAAACCTTCTCCACCAGGAATGCCAGGATCTTTGCCCAGAACCAGTGGACCCTGAGCGGCAGCATCCCGTGCAGGCGCAGCCAGCCGCAAAGCAGCCGGGCCCCGAAAGAGCGCTTCTGCCGGGCCGTCCCGTCTGTTCCGTACCGGCCTGTCATCATCGGAGGACCAGCTCCACCGGGCAGTGATCGGAGCCGTAGATCTCGTTGTGGATGTCGGTGGAGAGGATTTGCGGAACCAGCGGATCGGAAACCAGGAAATAGTCGATGCGCCATCCCACGTTCCTTTCCCGGGCCGCCATCCGGTAAGACCACCAGGAGTACTTGACTTCTCCGGGATGCGCATCGCGCCAGGTGTCGCGGAACCCGGCGGAGAGAAGCGCCGTCATCCCGGCACGCTCCTGATCGGAAAAGCCGGCATTGAAATGATTGGTGGCCGGATTCTTCAGGTCGATCTCCTCGTGCGCCACGTTCATGTCGCCACAGATGACCACGCCCTTGCGCGAGGCCAGCGCGCATACGTAGTTGCGGAAGGCCTCGTCCCACTGCATCCGGTAGTCCAGCCGCCGCAAGCCGTCCTGAGAATTGGGCGTATAGACGTTGACCAGGTAGAAATCCGGCAGTTCGAGCGTCAGCACGCGGCCCTCATGGTCGTGTTCATCGACCCCGATGCCGCGCACCACGGAAAGCGGCGCCACACGCGTATAGACCGCGGTTCCGGAATAGCCTTTCTTGTCGGCATAGTTCCAGAAGGACTGATAGCCGAGAAATTCCAGGTCGAGCTGCCCGGCCTGCAACTTGGTCTCCTGCAAGCAGAAGAAATCGGCGTCCAGGCGGGCGAAAATATCGGCAAATCCCTTGCCGGCGACGGCACGCAGGCCGTTGACATTCCAACTGATGAACTTCATGGTGCGAAGATACGGATTTTAGACGGACGTGGCAAGCGTCAGCGGCGCACTCAGCGGGCGACGGCCGGCAGGCTCGGGTTCCCGGCGGCCGAGACGCTGCGGACGGCATAGAAATAATTGTCCTTGCTCAGCGGGCAGCGGAAGCTCGGGGCCAGCAGGGTCGGATCGGCCGCCACCGTGCCCAGGACCTCCCACTCCGGCTGGTCGGTCTCCCGGTAGAGAATCTGGTAGGAGACGTCCGTATCCACGCTGCCGTCACGCCTGCGCACAGGGTCCCAGGCGATGACGGTATGGTTTTCCAACTCGCCGGCATTGGCGATACGCGCATGCGCAGGCCGGGCCGGAGCCTGTGCCAGGTTCATCACGGTCGCCAGGTTGATCTGTATATTGCGTGTCAGGTACGGGATGTCCACACCGGTAATCAGGTCGCCGTAGGCAATGCCGTCTTCCGTCCGGACATCCTGGTGCGTACGGTCGTAATTCTCACAGTATTCACTCATCCGGACCGCCGTAAAGCCCTCGCGCAGGAACGGCGTGTGGTCGCCGCTGCGGCGGTAACGGTCATTCCGGTAGATGAGTTTCACTTCCTGTCCCGGCACATACAGGCAGGCTGTCTCCCGGACATAGCGTGCCAGCTGGCGCGGGTCGCTGTCCTCGCCGGCGGGACTGTCCGAAAACAGCCGGACCTTGTGGTCCTCCTTCAGGCCGGTGCCGCTGGCCTCCGTATTGCCGATCATGTCGTTGTTGATCATCGCCATCAGCGGCCAGCCTTCAGCCTTGGCCCGGGTCGCCAGGAAGCGGGAGCCGTCCAGCCCCTGCTCCTCTCCGGAGACAAATGCGCACTTGACCGTCTGTTCCAGTGGAATTTCCGACAGGATGCGCACCACTTCGAGCAGGCAGGCCAGGCCGCTTCCATCGTCGTTGGCGCCCGGCGCAAACGCGGTGGAATCCATCACGTCGGCCACGCGGGTATCGATGTGGGCCGAAAGCAGGATTTCGCGTTCAGCCTTCGTCCCCGGAAGCGTGACCAGGATCTCGGGGACCATCGCGACACGGTCGTACCGGCCGCCTTTCTCCCCCACCTTATAGGAAATGACCTCCACGGTCGGCACGGGACGCACGCCCTCCGCCTTGCGGGCCCATTCCTGGCAGCGGCCGGCAAGATAGGCGACGGCGGCGCCGATGCCCTTGTCGGGGCTGTCCTGCGCGCTGAGCGTATGCCGGGTATGGAAGGCCACCAGGTCGTTGATATACGCCGTGATGCTGTCGGTACTGACCAGCGACACCGCCCGGTCGATCTGCGGGTCGGCCCCTTCACGGGCCGGCGCCGGTTCCGGCTGTGTGCAAGCTGAAATCAGGAAAGAAAACAGGGCCGCCAGGACGAGCGGCAGGAGGAAGAACGGCTTTTTCATAGGTCGGGGCTTTTGTTGTCACGAAGTTACTTAATTTTTCCGTCAAACTGCATTTTTTTTGGTACTCGGTCGTTTTTACACTATTTTTACCCGGAAACAGCGCCAATTGATCCGCCCTATGATCATTCAGCCCGCCAAAAGGACCGAAGCTGTCCAGGAATACTATTTTTCCCGCAAGCTCAAGGAGATTGCCGCCATCAACCGCCGCAATGCGGAAGCCGGCCTGCCGCCCGTCATCAACCTGGGCATCGGCGCCCCCGACGGAATGCCGCCCGAGGCCGCCATACACACCCTGACGGAAAGCGCACGGCGGACCGATGTCCACGCCTACCAGAGCTATGTCGGCCTCGACGCCCTGCGGGAAGCGTTCGCAGCCTGGTACAGCCGCTACTATGGCGTCAGCCTGGACCCCGCGTGCGAAATCCAGCCGCTGGTGGGCTCGAAAGAGGGCATCCTGCTCATCGCCCTGGCCTTCCTCGACCCAGGCGACGGCGTGCTCGTGCCGGACCCGGGCTATCCGACCTACACCTCGGCCTCCCGGCTGGCGGAAGCCCGTATCCTGACCTACGACCTCCGCGAGGAACGTCACTGGCAGCCCGATTTCGAAGCCCTCGAACGAAGCGACCTTTCGGGTGTCAAGCTCATGTGGGTCAACTATCCGCACATGCCCACCGGGGCATCGGCCACCCCTGAACAGATGGCCCGCATCGTGGATTTCGCCCGCCGCCACGGCATCCTCGTGGTGAACGACAATCCCTACAGCTTCATCCTCAACGACCATCCGCTCTCGATCCTGTCCGTACCCGGGGCCCGGGCGTGCTGCCTGGAGCTCAATTCCCTGAGCAAGGCCCACAATATGTCGGGCTGGCGCATCGGCATGGTGGCCGGCGACCGCGAGCTGGTGGCCCAGGTGCTGAAGGTCAAGTCGCAGATGGATTCGGGGATGTTCAAGCCTCTGCAGCTGGCGGCCGTTGAAGCGCTGGCCCAGGGCCCGGAATGGTTCCGCGAACTGAATGCCGGCTATGCGCGCCGGCGCGCCCTGGCCGGAGCCATCTTCGATACGCTCGGCGTGCGGTACGATCCGGCCTCGAGCGGCCTGTTCCTCTGGGGACGGGTCGCGCCCGACAATCCCTTCGCCGCCCTGACACCCGATCCGGGCAAAACGCCCGGTGAAAGGGTCTCCGACACCCTGCTCTACCGGGCGGGCATCTTCCTGACACCGGGATTCATTTTCGGGAAGAATGGTGAGAATTATATCCGGATCTCCCTCTGCGCCAAGGAGGAAGTCCTCAAGAAAGCACGACAAATCATCGAAACGACATGCAAATAGGTATCATAGGCCTGGGCCTGATCGGCGGTTCCATGGCCATCGATCTGAAACGGCGGGGCTTCGCATCCCGCATCCTGGGGGTCGAATCCGACCCCGTAAACGCAGCCGCCGCCCTGAAAATGGGGCTGGCCGACGAGATCATCCCGTACGAAGACTGCATCGCGCAGAGCGACCTGGTGGTGGTGGCCGTCCCGGTCGGGACAGCCGTCAAGATGGTCTGCGACATCCTCGACCGGTATAAAGAATCCGGCGCGCGTGACAAGATCGTCATCGACGTCTGTTCGACCAAGGAACAGATCAACCTGTCCACCCATTACCACCCCTGCCGCGGGCAGTATGTTTCCACGCACCCGATGGCCGGAACCGAGTACAGCGGGCCCTGGGCCGCGATGCCCAACCTTTTCGACGGCCGCGCCTGCATCTTCGCCAATACGGAGGATTCCGATCCGAAGGCCGTCAAGACGGTGGAAAAGCTCTACGACGTGCTCAACATGCGGCCCATCTACATGGATGCCGCCTCGCACGACGTCCATACGGCGTATGTCTCGCACATTTCCCACGTGACCTCCTTCGCCCTGGCCCTGACCGTCCTGGACAAAGTGAAAGACGAGAAACATATCTTCGACCTGGCCTCGGGCGGCTTTTCCTCCACGGTGCGCCTGGCCAAGAGCAATGCCGATATGTGGGTGCCCATCCTGACCCAGAACCACGACAACGTGCTCCAGGTGATCGACACCTATATCCAGAAAATGCAGGCGTTCCGCGATGCCATCGCCGACTATGACGGCGACAAGGTGCGGAGCCTCATCGAAGAAGCAAACCGAATCAAAAAGATCCTGCGATGACAAGTGAGAAACTGGATTTGATCCCCGTCACGGAGTGGGGATTCTTCACGCTTCCCCGCCCGATGGTGATTGCCGGTCCCTGCGCCGCCGAGAGCGAAGCGCAGGTGATGGAAACGGCGCGGGGACTCGCCGCTTTCGGCATCCATGTATTCCGGGCCGGCATCTGGAAACCCCGTACGCATCCGGGCAGTTTCGAAGGCGTCGGAATCCCGGGGCTCAAATGGCTGCAACGGGCCAAAAGGGAATACGGCCTGTACACCTGCACCGAAGTCGCCAGCAAAGAGCACGTCTTCGCCTGCCTCAAATACGGCATCGACATGGTGTGGGTCGGCGCCCGGACCACGGCCAATCCGTTCCTGATGCAGGAAATCGCTGATGCCCTGCGGGATACCGACATCCCCGTCCTGGTCAAGAACCCGGTCAATCCGGACCTGGAACTCTGGATCGGCGCCCTGGAGCGGCTGGGCCGGGCCGGCATCCGGAAACTGGGCGTCATCCACCGGGGCTTCTCCACCCTGCAGAAAACGCCTTACCGCAACGATCCCGGCTGGCACGTTGCCGTGGAACTGCGTACACGCTATCCGGAACTTCCGTTCTTCGCCGATCCTTCGCACATGGGCGGAGACCGGAAATATCTGCTGGAACTCAGCCAGCGGGCGATGGACCTCGGCCTGGAAGGGCTGATGATCGAATCGCACTGCCAGCCGGAGGCCGCCCTCAGCGACGCACGGCAGCAGCTGACGCCCGAAGCCCTGCGGATCCTGCTGGGCGAGCAGCTCACCGTCCGCGACGCCGACACGCAGGCCGCGGACTACCGCGAGAACATCGGCCCCCTGCGGGCGAGAATCGATGTCATCGACGAGAACATCCTGTCCCTGCTGAAGGCCCGGATGTCGGTTTCACGGGAGATCGGCCATTACAAGCGCGACCACAACATCGCCATCCTGCAGACAGCCCGCTGGGATGAACTGATGGAAGGCCTGCTCCGGAAAGGAGATGCGGAAGGACTCGACGGAAACTTCCTCCAGGCGCTTTTCAATGTGATCCACCAGGAGAGTATCCGGATCCAGAACGACGTGCTTTCGGGCGGGAAAGAGCCTACGGAATAATCTCCAGCTTCTTGAAGATCTTCGTCAGCTTGTCGATACCCTCGTCAAGCTGCGCGAAGCTGTGCGTAGCCATCAGGGCGAAACGGACGATGACCGAATCCTCAGGCACGGCGGGCGGGATGACCGGCGTGATGAACACACCTTCGTCGAGGGCCATCTTGACGGCCGTCAGGCACTTCTGGAAATCGCGCACGAAGAGCGGGATGATCGGGGACTGCGAGTGTCCGATGTCGAAACCGCGCTTGCGGAATTCCGCATGGGCGTGGTTCGTCAGTGCCCACAGATGTTCGATGCGCTCGGGCTCCGAGAGCATGATGTCGATGGCACGGCTCACGGCGGCCACGTTGGCCGGCGGCATGCTGGCGCTGAAGATCAGCGAACGGGAATTATGCTTGAGGAAATTAATCACTTCGTGGTCGCCGGCGATGAAACCGCCGAGGGAGCCGAACGACTTGGAGAAGGTGCCCATGATCAGGTCCACCTTGTCGGTCAGGCCAAAGTGGTTTGCCGTACCGCGTCCGTTTTCCCCCATCACGCCCAGGCCGTGGGCATCATCCACCATCAGGGATGCATTGTACTGTTCGCAGAGCTCCACCATCCGGGGAAGCGGCGCGATGTCCCCTTCCATCGAATAGACGCCGTCCACGACAATCAGTTTCGGCGCGTCGGCGGGCGCAAGCTGCAGTTTCTTTTCCAGCGCGTCCATATCGTTGTGGGGAAATTTCAGCACGCGGCTGAAGGACAGGCGGCTACCGTCGATGATGCAGGCGTGGTCCAGTGCGTCGAGGAAGATGAAACCGTCTTTGAATCCCAGGCACGAGACGACGCCCAGATTGACCTGGAAGCCCGTACTGTAGGTCACCGCCTCTTCCTTTCCGACCAGCTTCGCGAGCTTCTCTTCCAGGGCGAGGTGGATGTCAAGCGTACCGTTGAGGAAACGGGAGCCGGAACAACTGGTACCATATTTGCGGATCGCCTCGATGGCCGCTTCCTTGAGGCGGGGGTCGTCGGAAAGACCGAGATAGGAATTGGAACCGAACATCAACACATCTTTTCCATTCATCTTCACCACCGGATCCTGCCCCGATTCGATGGGCCGGTAATACGGATAGATTCCCTGGGCCTTGACTTCGTCGGCCAGCGTATATTCAGCACAAATTTGGTTCAGTAGTCTTGCTTTCATTCTTTCATATAATCATTTAACTTGCAAAAGTAGAAAAAAAACTTTGTATATTTGCAAAAACTAACACAGCACATCATGAAAACCAAATCTGTTTATTTCTTCACCGTGTTGTCCGTCATGCTCTTGCTGGTCTCCTGCAGCGATTTCAAGTTGCAGAAAGACCTCTATGGAGACTGGTGGCCCGTACGTGCGTCCGGCAGTGTTGACAACGACCAGTTCTCCGCCACCTGGGACGGCAACCTCGGCGTTCACGGCGACATCCTCGTCACCTATGTCAGCAAGAAAAACCCGAATCTCAGCTATGAAGATACCCGCTACTACCCGATGCTTTCTTTCAACAAGAGCCAGAAGAAATTCTGTACGGTAACCCTCCAGTCCCTGGGCGACATGCGGGCCGGCCGCTACAGGAAGTTCGAAGTCAAGGGCGGCCAGGTTTTCTTCGAGCAGGCCAATGACCAGGGCAAAGGCACCGGCGAATTCGGCGAAGGCGAAGACCTCACCTTCCTGGAAGACGACGTGGTCAAGATCGGCAAGGTGACCTACGAACGGTATGAATATTTCAAGAGCAAACATCCCGAAATCTTCAAACCGCTTTCCGAAAAGGGCTTCGACCTGACGACCCCGCCGATCATCTTCCCGGAAGACTGACCCTTCGGCATAAAACAAAAAGAGCGGCTGAAATCCTTCAGTCGCTTTTTTGTTTCAAAAAGCAGCGGTACGTTACTTCTTGATCTCGTCGGCAGCCTGGTCTGCGGCGTCCTTCACGGCGTCGGCAGCATCCTTGACGGCTTCACCGGCATCCTTGAGGGCGTCACCAACCGTCGTGGCAGCTTCTTCGGAAACTTCCTGGACATTCTCGACGGCCTCGCGGGCGGCCTCCTGGGCAGGAGCCTCTTCTTTCTTCTGCTGGTCCTTGCAGGAAACAGCGAGCAGGCTCATGCAGGCGACGATAGTCAAAAGAGCAATCTTTTTCATATTACAATTTGTTAGTTGGTTATTAGCGGGGACAAAAGTAGCAACAATCCGCTATCGTTGGACAAAAAAATCAAAAATTGTTATCTTTGTGAGTTGATCAAACGAAAAGAAATGGCACAGAAACCGTCGATTCCCAAGGGGACCAGAGACTTCGGACCTTCCGAAATGGCAGGCCGCAACTATATCTTCAACACAATCAAGGCGGTATTCCGCAAATACGGATACCAGGCCATCGAAACCCCGTCCCTCGAAAATCTCAGCACCCTGCTGGGAAAATACGGCGAAGAGGGCGA
>OCVV010970918.1_pt1 | contig 17266 bp, 24 predicted proteins | sample 1539721 | NCBI WGS metagenome assembly OCVV01 (sample SAMN02144230, study PRJEB22623) | gut metagenome | biome: sheep rumen | host: Ovis aries | place: New Zealand | reverse complement strand
CTCAGCACTTGGAAGGTATTCCTGTACTTCCAGATCAGATGGACGCTTATCAGGAATACCTGAACTGTCAGAACGGCATTATCAATCTGCGGAATGGAGAACTAATGCCTCACGTGCCAGAATTCATGATGACGAAAATCTGTCTGGCCGAATATGATACGAGCGATAAGAAGCCTGTCAGGTGGCTGAAGTTTTTGGACGAAGTTTGTAATGGCGATCAATCGCTTGTCAGGTATTTGCAGAAGTGTGTCGGGTATTCGCTGACAGGAAGTACCAGAGAACAGTGTGCGTTCTTCCTGTATGGAGTTGGCAATAACGGCAAGAGCACGTTTCTGGAAACACTGTCTGACATGTTGGGAAACTATGCCGCGAATGCTCAGCCTGATACTCTGATGACAAAACGGAACGATATGGGCGGTGGAGCAAACTCCGATATAGCCAGATTGAAGTCAGCCAGATTCGTGACTACTGAAGAACCGTCTGAGGGAGTCAGACTAAATGAAGGGCTGGTTAAGCAGTTGACTGGTGGAGGCAAAGTCACGTGCAGGTTCTTGTTTGGAGATGAGTTTGAGTATGAGCCAGAATTCAAAATCTGGATTGCCACAAACCATAAGCCTGTGATCAGAGGAACTGATGTGGGAATATGGCGTAGAATACGCCTCATCCCGTTTGAGGTGAACATTCCGAAAGAGAAGGTAGACAAAAATTTGAAATACAAGCTCCGGGAAGAGATGCCACAAATTCTGCATTGGGCTGTCGAAGGTGTCAGACTGTACGCGCAGGAAGGTCTGGAAATGCCTGATCGTGTGAAGAAGGCTACGGATGAGTATAAGTCCGAGATGGACTTGTTGCAGACGTTTGCTGACGCGTGTATCGTTATCGACTACTCGGTGCCAAAAGGTGTTCCTGCAAATGAACTTTATGCGGCATATGTCCGGTGGGCCGAACGCAATAATGAGTATGTGATGACCAGCAGGAAGTTTTTTACAGAGATCGGCAAGAAATTACCTGAGAAAAAACGTGAAGCCAGAGGGATTGTGTATGGACAAATACGCCTTTTGGATGGGGCGAAGCAGTATTCGATTGATGATTTTAAGTAATGCATAAAACGGGCAGGTTGACTTCCGTTTTGTACATATGTTCAAAAAGATGTAAAATCTGGTCGATTTTTGGCCATGATTTTTGCCCATTTTTGTTCTAAGGTGCCTCTCGCCTTTCGGACGTATAAATATAAGGGTAAAGCTGGAAGGGCTGAGAACGCAAAATAGATGCCTTTATGAAGGTGTCTATTTTTTTACGGTTTTTTATTAAAAAGTATTGACAGGTTGTCTTGATTCTGGTATTATATGCATGGTTTCCTAAATAAATTTTTTCGGAGGTCTTGAACCATGAAACATGAGAACGTAGACAGAATGTTGATTTCCTTCTTCAACATGCAGATGAACACACGCTACCGTGCGGCAAATCGTGGTGAAGAGTTGGAAGAAATTATCAATGATGATGAGAGCAATGTTTCCGATATTCGGAACGCCATGAAGGAATGGAAAACCAGTGGTGGTAATGACAGCCTGACTGGTTTCATCAATTGGTACAGATGTGAACATGCCAACAAGAAAGAAGAAAATGTTTCACGTGAAACATCCGCTCCCAGTACTGGACTGGATGCCAGTTTGAACATCCTGACCAATGTGGTTGCCAACATGGTAGCTCAGATGAAGTCCGATGAGATCGAGCAGAAGGTTGCTGAAGGTCTGAAGGAAAAGGTAGACGCTTACATCTACGAACAGTACGGCAGGATCGAAAAGAAGGTTACGCTTGTTTCCGAGTTTGGGCGTAAGGAACTGCCTGGTGTTCAGCACGAAAAGTTCGAGACTGTTCTGAAATTCGTTGCCAACAACGAGCCTGTGTACCTGAGTGGCCCGGCTGGTTCAGGAAAGAATGTTATCTGTAAACAGGTTGCCGACGCTTTGGGACTGGATTTCTACTTCACAAACGCCGTGACTCAGGAGTACAAACTCACAGGTTTTACGGATGCCAATGGACGCTTCCATGAATCTCAGTTCTACAAGGCCTTCGTAAATGGAGGCGTGTTCATGTTGGATGAGATGGATGCATCAATACCTGAAGTATTGATTATCCTGAACGCCGCGATCGCCAACAGATACTTCGACTTCCCTGCCCCGATTGGTAAGGTGGATGCCCATGAGAACTTCCGTGTGATTGCCGCAGGAAATACACTCGGACATGGAGCTGATTCCAACTATGTAGGGCGTAATACACTGGATGCCGCGTCACTGGACAGGTTCGCCATGATTGAGATTGACTATGATAACCGCATTGCCCTGAACGTGACCAATAATAATACGGAATTGGTTGTGTTCTGTAACAACTTCCGCAAGTCAGCAGAGAAGAATGGTCTGCAGGTCACTGTCTCCTACAGAGCCATGAGCAGAATAGCCAAGATGGAAAGTCTGTTGAGTCCAGTGGAACTGCTTAAAACCTGTCTGGTCAAGGGCCTTGAAAAAGACGATCTGCACATGATCATTCAGGGGATGCCTTCGGACCATAATAAATATATGGATGCCCTTCGTGAGATCGAGCAGGAGGTGGCCTAAGATGAGTACAATCAAAACGGTTCAGTCCAAGGTGTTCGGAAAGCTCTGCATGGAAATTTATAAGTCAGCACAGGAAGTCGCAGACGATCTGAGTGTAAGAACGCAGACAGATAAATGCTTTAATGATCCGTTCAGACCGGGGTATACAGATTTTGTGGGTGCCACAAAGGAACAGACCTTCAAAATGCTTCGGGAAGGGTATCAGCCTACCGTGGACGCCTTAAAGCAGAAGGTAAAGGTGACTGCTTCCGGGAAACGCTTTAAATCATTTAATGACGTTGTGGGGTTCGCTCCCATTGTACCGAACGCCATAATGGGGCTACCGAATTCGATGGTGAACAGTTCGATGAGGCAGATCAAGACGAAGGTATTGGACGTATACTATGATATGACAGTATCAGCTGGAGTTGACAGCAGTGATTTGATCAAGGCAGGTCAGAAAATGCTCGGTGTGATTCTGGAAATGGAAGCACAGGGATATCGCTTCAACCTGTACGTATGTCAGACGTATGCAGACTCCAAGGGATGCGACATGTTGTGTGTTCGTGTGAAGAGTGCCAATCAGCCGTTCGATCTGAAACGAATGAGCTTCCCTGTATCTCACACAGCATTCTTCCGTGGAATCGGGTTCGATTGGTACAGCAAGTTTCCAATTGGGACATATAGATTCGCATATGGTTCTCCGATTTACTACCTGAAATCGCAGGAAGAAATCAAGAGCGAGTTCAAGAAACTATTCGGGGATGGAGCCGTGTATTTCAGCGCTCAGAACATTGTCAAACAGAGGGATTCGGCAGAGACTTACATTAAGGGGGTGCTTGAAAATGGTAAGGTGGGTTGAGTGCCCATGTTGTGGGCATAAGCTTTTCAAATGGATTGAAGGGGACTGGGTGCTTGAGGTCAAGTGCCCGTCCTGCAAAAAAATCATGGTGTTGAGGAGGCAAGACAATGCTCAGAGCAGACCCGTGCAGTAACTGTAGATTTCGAGGAATGGGATGCAGAATTGTATGTCCAAAGTACAGAAGTTTCCTGAAGGACAAACGAATTATAGCTAAGCGCAAGCCTGACCGGAATGTCCTGATAAGATCAAAGCATAGGAGATGGTATGAATGAGATGCCCAAAATGTGGAGCCTACAGTGAGATTGTCAGAATCAGAGCGCACAGTACATATGTTTATCGCATGAGGCAATGTGAAAAATGTGGGTTTGAATTTGTTTCACGTGAAACATTTGTTCGAGCCAAAAATGATCCCGAATTGCATGAGAGTGTGATGAAATGGATTGAGAACAGAACAAGGGGTTAAGCCCCTTGTTTTTTTATTTTGGCTATCGTATAATTTCGTATATGGAAAGGAGCTGATTAAATGAGCACTTTTGTGCCTACAAAGGCTGTAACAGTACGTGTTCCGCTTGAAGTGGTTGAAATGCTGAATGCAATCACACGGGATACTGGTCAAACAAACAAAGACGCAATCGAATGTATGATTCGGAGGGCCTACAATGATTTATCTGGAGAATAATGTTTTTGACGAAGCCCTTGAGCGCATTCGGTATATCTATGATGAGTTCGATGACGTGATTGTCAGCATGTCTGGTGGCAAGGACAGTACTGTCGTATTCCATCTGGCCTTGATGGTAGCCAAAGAGAAGAACAGACTTCCTCTGAAAGTGTTTTGGCTTGACCAGGAAGCTGAATGGCAGTCTACTGTTGACTACATGGACTATATCATGCGTCTGCCAGAAGTTGAGCCGTATTGGTTCCAAGTGCCAATGGACTTTCCGAATTGTCTGTCGAACGAACATCCAAGATTGCTCGTATGGGATGAAACCGAAAAGGAAAATTGGGTGCATCCAAAATCCGATATAGCCATTACAAAAAATCCAATGGGCGATAAATTAGACTATGATTTTTATGACTTAATGGATGGCCTGCAGAAATGCATGATGAAGTCAGAAAAGACAATCACTCTGTGCGGTTTGAAGGTTTCTGAATCCATGATGCGGAGAATGGCGCTTACAACCGGGAAGTCCAGATATAAGGGGCTTATGTGGATATCCAAAAAGAAAAAGGGATGCGTTCAGAAAGGTTATCCGATTTATGACTGGAACGATTCAGACGTGTGGACAGCCATAGGACGCAATCACTGGAAGTACAATATTCTGTACGACAGAATGTACCAATACGGCGTATCGCCTCAGAGAATGAGATGTTCTGCTTTGATTCATGAAACTGCGTGGCATTCACTGGAACAACTTCAGGAATTTGAGCCTAAAACATATGATCGCTTTTGTAGACGTGTTCATGGTACGGACACTTTTACACATGCCTTTGAGACGGAAGTAATTCCAAAAAAACTGCCGTTCATGTTCCGTGACTGGAAGGAGTACAGAGACTATCTGCTTGTACATCTGGTAAAGCCTGAATACTGGGACATGTTCAGAAAACGCTGGAAAGGACAGGATACAATTGAGTGGTACAAGGTCCATGTGCGAGAAGTGATTGTGAACGACATTGATGGAACGATTAATGTTGACTTGAAACTAGCAACCAGAAAAGGAGGCGGTTCTGTTGATAAAAGACCAGCCCATAAGTTCAGTGCAGTGGATTCCCATATCCAAGGTGTATGCAAATGATTATAATCCGAACAGTGTGGCAACACCGGAAATGAAGCTGTTGTATACGTCTGTCAAAAAAGACGGCTACACACAGCCCGTAGTGACGATTTATGACGCCCAGAAGGACCGCTATGTCATAGTGGATGGATTCCATAGGTATTCCATCATGAGGCGTTACAGGGACATTTATGAGTCATGTGAGGGCAAACTTCCGTGTGTCGTTCTGGAAGGAAAAACCATGAACGATCTTATGGCATCCACGATTCGGCATAATCGGGCTCGTGGAAAACATTCGGTTCAGGGCATGTCCAATATTGTCATGGAAATGCTTATGAACGGTGCCACAGACGCACAGGTGTGTATGGAACTGGGACTTGAACCAGAAGAACTGGTTCGGCTAAAATACATCACTGGATATGCTAAACTTTACGAAAAGAATGAGTATAACAAGGCATATGTATCCCAAAAACAGGCCGTGAACATGGCTGAATATAGGAAGGAGCATTCAAATGATTGATGTATCGAATAAGATTGTAATGAAGCCCATTTCAGAAGTGAAGCCTTATGTCCGCAATCCTAGGAAGAATGAGAAAACTGTAAAGCTATTGGTGGACATTATCCCCAAAGTCGGCTTCAATGTTCCTCTGGTCATTGACAAGAAGGGCATTATCGTAAAGGGACATGCCCGGTATGCCGCCGCTATTCAGCTTGGAATGGAGTCTGTCCCGTGTGTGGTTACGGATGCTGACGAGGAGGCAATTAAGCTGGATCGAATCGCCGACAATAAAATCTCTGAGTTTTCCGAATGGGTCACGGATGACCTGCTTCACGAAGTGGATATGCTGAATATTGACTTTGATCTGACTGAACTGGGACTTCCGTCTGCATCGTTTGATGATATCCCTGAGCCTGATTTTGATGAACCCAGTGAAGAGCCTGATCCTGACCGTGCGGAGAAGTACAAGAAGTTTATGGAAGAACAGAAGGCCAAGGAAGAAGCGGAAGAGGCTCGCATTGCGAAAAAAGTCGAACAGGTTGAGGAAAGAATGACGCCCGAGGCTGTCGCGGCTGAAAACAAGAAGTATCAGAAATATTGGAAGGTCGTCTGCCCTGACTGTGGCAAGGTCATTTATGTCAAAGAAGGCGAAGCAGTGTGGGAGGTTCAGGAAGATGAAGCATTATAAGATTTCTGCTGGTATAGGCCATGGTAAGTACAGGATCACTTCTTTTGACAACGCGCTTTGTGGCGCAGGAGTTGGGAATTATAATCTTGTCAGGCTATCTTCAATTCTTCCGCTTGGTTCTGTTGAATGTGATAAGGTCGGGCTCCCATTGGGGAGTCTCCTCCCAATAGCTTACGCTGTACAGACTGGAAACAAAGGTGTTATATCTGCCGCTGTAGCAATCGGCTTCCCGAAGTTGGTGGACGGTGAACATTGCGGTGTTATCATGGAATACGAAGGTGAATGTACTGAGAACGAGGCTCAACGTATTGTCGAAAACATGGTTCGTGAGGGTTTTGAACAGCGTGGTTGGGAGCTTGATCACATTGTGTCTACAAGTGTTCAGGCTTGGTGTGCCGACGAAGGATATACAACAGTATTCGCATGTGTAGCCGAATGGGAGGAATAATATGGCCAATTGGAATTATGGTGGGGCTTTTGAGCGTTATGATATGTCAGGTGAAATTCATGTCGGAACTGGAACGCTTAAAGTTCATGATATTTTTGACAAAATACCTGACTTTATGAAGGAGGCTGATATCGTTTTTTCTGATCCGCCTTGTAGTTTTGGAAATCTTAAAAGCTTTTACACAAAGGCTGAAATTGAAGAAAGAACGACTCAGTATTTGGCTTTCCAGAAACGTTTTTTCGCTGTCCTTGACGAAATTTCCCCGAGGCTTGTTTTTCTTGAAGTGTTTAAGATAAACAAAGAAGCATTTGTTTCAGAGCTTTCTGCTCGTTATAAGAACATAAAAGTTTTTGACAGTATGTATTATAAAAAGGCTCAAAATAAATGCTGGATAATCATGGCAAGTAATGATGAATTGCCAGACATTGATTTGAACGGAATCGATGAGGAGTATGCTATTGAGCGTATTTGTGAGCAGATTCCATTTGAATGTATAGCTGATCCGTGTATGGGAATGGGGCTTGTTGCGTTTTATGCCAATAAGTTTGGAAAACGTTTCGCCGGGACAGAATTAAACAAGAAACGATTGGCTGTTGGTGTTGAACGTGTTGCAACAGGGAACAGAGGCAAAATAAATTAAAAGGGATGGTTCTGTGGCAGGTAAATGTATGACGGCTTTATGTATGATTGCCTTAAAGAAATACAGGCCATGGTTGACCAGGCAACAGGTAACAACGCTAAAGGGCCAAGTCCTGAAAGGTGACTATCATGGATTCTGGAAAGGGCTTGATACTTTACTGAATCGAAAGGTGGAGGAGTTTTGTGGCAAGACCGCGCAAAGAGATTGACTCCGAACAGTTCGAGAAGCTGTGTGCTCTTCAGTGTACTCTGAAAGAGATCGCTGGCTGGTTCGGTTGTTCTGAGGATACGATTGAGAATTGGTGCAAAAGGACGTATACAGATGAAAACGGAGAGCCGATAGGTTTTTCGGATGCCTATAAAAAATATTCAGCTGATGGGAAAATCAGTCTGAGGCGTTTTCAGTTCAAACAGGCCGAAAAAAATGCTTCCATGGCTATCTGGTTGGGTAAACAGTGGCTTGGTCAGCGTGATAACGTTGATGTGGGTATGACCATTGATGATAAAGCGAAAGAAGTTGAGGCGTTGGATGCATACTTTAAACACCGCAACGAAAACGGAACTACTTGACTATCTTACCAATTATCCTGCCGACATAGGCAGGATTCTTGGGTTTAAGGACTTCACTGATCTGCACAATGAATGGCTCAAGAAAATCATTATTCCTCCGGGAGACTTTACGATTCAGGCACATCGTGGCTCATACAAGACGACTTGTCTGTCTGAAGGAATAGCTCTTCGCATGATCTTTTATCCGCATCAGAACATGATTTTCATGCGGAAAACAGGCGGTGACGTGGTTGAGGTTATCAGACAAGTGTCAAAGATACTGCACAGTCCGATAATTGGATACATTTTCAGGCGCTTGTACGGGTATGACATTGGCTTTGTGTCTGAAAACAGTTATTCTATTACGCTAAATAATTATGATACAGCACGTGGTTCTGACCAATTGCTTGGAATTGGTACAGTGGGAAGTCTCACAGGTAAACACGCCGATTGTGTGATAACCGACGACATTGTGAACGTGCAGGACAGAACGAGCAAAGCAGAACGTGACCGGATTAAGCTTGTCTATCAGGAGCTTCAGAATATTAAGAATCGTGGTGGAGTCATTATAAACACAGGCACTCCGTGGCATAAAGACGACGCTTTCACTCTAATGCCCAACATCGAAACATACGACTGCTATCATACTGGGCTATTGACTGATGAACAGATTCAGGTCCTTAAAGCCAGCATGACTTCTTCCCTGTTCGCCGCGAACTACGAACTGCGTCATATTGCCTCTGATGATGTGATCTTCTCCGAACCGCAGACTGGTGCTGATCCTTCACTGGTGGAACAGGGAGTCGGTCATATCGACGCGGCTTATCATGGTGAGGATTATACTGCGTACACTCTGATTCGGCTCGTTGGTGGGAAGTATTATGTGTATGGCAGATTATGGAGAAGGCATATAGATGATGTTCTGGACGAAATATGCGAGATTCATCATAATTTCATGGGCGGAAAGTTTTACTGTGAAGAGAATGGTGACAAAGGGTATTTGGGCAAAGATTTACGCAAGCGCGGAGAACGTGTCGTGATCTATACAGAGCACATGAACAAATACCTGAAAATTACGAGCTACTTGAAATTTGAATGGGCCAATGTTATATTCGTGAAGGGCACAGACTCCGAATATATCAACCAAATATGTGACTTTAATGATGATGCAGAACATGATGATGCTCCCGATAGTCTATCAAGCATGATTCGCGTACTTCCGAATCGCGTGAGAAGCGAGGGGATTCTAAATGTTTTTGGGAGGTAGCCATGAGAATTGTAAACGCAAGCGCTGAAGTAATTCTTCCATATCATGACTGGAACGAAGCCCGTTCAGCCATGTATCGAATGATTGAACGAGCTGGACGGACGTGTTACAAAAGCGAAGACAAGATTACGGACGAAAGTGCCGCGAAGTTCATAAGGCAAATTGTCAAACGTCAACATGAAGCGATGCTTGAGCATGCCAGCCTGACTGTTCGTTTCGTTGTGGACAGAGGAATAAGTCACGAACTCGTGCGCCACAGGCTTGCTTCGTTCGCACAGGAAAGTACTCGGTATTGTAACTACAGCTCTGGAAAGTTTGATCATGAGCTTACCTTTGTCCGTCCGTTTTTCCTTGATGCATGTCCTCCTGAAGTTGAAGAAACATGGAGCCAGACCATGCAGAATTGTGAGAATGCATATCTGTTTATGTTGAAGAATGGATGTTCGCCTCAGGAAGCTCGATCTGTTCTTCCCAATAGTCTGAAAACAGAAGTAATTATGACAGCGAACATGCGTGAATGGCGTCACTTTCTGAAGTTGAGGGCAGAAGGATTGACAGGGGCTCCTCATCCTCAGATGTTGGAAGTGTGTATTGGACTTTTAAAAACTCTCAAGCAGAATCTGCCTGAAATCTTTGAAGACATAGGAGTGTGGGGCGAATGAAAACGTATCAGGATTTACTGGATGTAGGCGCTGACGAAAAGGACAGGATGCAGTTCTGTCTGACGGCGATTAAAGAACATCAGTCTAGTTTTAAGTACAGGATAGCTGAAGACGCTGAATTGTATTATCGTAATCTGAACCCCACGATTATGAGGCTTGAGCATTTCATTCGGAACGCTATGGGCCAGTCTGTTCCAGATAACTTCTCGCCCAATAACAAAATCCCAAGCAACTTATACCATTATTTTGTCACGCAGGAAGTTCAGACACTTCTTGGAAACGGCGCGGCATTTGACAAGACCAGCACGAAAGAGAAGCTTGGGAAAGATTTTGACCAGAGGCTTCAGGAAATTGCCAAGCATGCAATCAATGGTTCCTGTGCGTATGGCTTCTGGAATTTTGACCATTTGGAAGTGTTCAACTATCTGGAATTTGTGCCACTGTATGATGAGTATACAGGAGAGCTGATGGCAGGAATCCGGTACTGGCAGATCGATAATTCCAAACCGCTTTGTTTGGCCTTATTTGAGCCAGACGGCCTTACTGAGTACGTAAGGGAAAAAGGTAAGGACATTGCCGTGAAGAGCCCCAAGAGGCCTTTTAAGTCAATTAAAGTGGTATCTGAGGCTGATGGTGAACTTGTGACTGATGGAAGCAACTATGCCACACTTCCTGTGATTCCGTTGTACAATGAGGACAAGCAGTCTGCTATTGTTGGGAAACAGAACACGTTGGACGCTTATGATCTGACGCTTTCGCAGATGGTGAACAATGTTGACGACGGCAATTTCATTTACTGGATTCTGAAGAATTGTGGCGGTATGGACGCTGTCGATGATGAACGTTTTATCAGTCAGCTGAAGATTACACACATGGCTCATGCGGACGGGGACTCTGGAGCAGGAATCGAGGCTCATACGGTCGAAGCTCCGTACGCGGCGAACACAGCCACATTGGAAAAACTGAGGATTCAGTTATTCGATGACTTCATGGCTCTTGACACGAAGGAAATCGCAGGAGGAGCCGTGACTGCTACCCAGATCGAAGCGGCATATGAGCCTTTGAATTCAAAGTGTGACCAGTTTGAGTACTGTGTGCTTGACTTTATGCAGAGGCTGATGGATATCGTAGGTATTGATGACAAGGTGACGTTTGTGCGTTCAAAGATTGTCAATGTCAGCGATGAAATTCAGTCAATTATCAGCGGTTCTGACTATCTGTCTTCTGACTATATCACGAAGCGGATTCTGACACTGCTTGGTGATGCGGACAAAATTCGGGAAGTGCTGAATGATATGACGGCTGAAGAAACTGGACGTTTTGAGGGTGAAGCAAATGACAGTGGAACAGAGAACTCGTTCGCTGGGCAGGAGAATCAGCAAGATATATGACCAGGCAGAGAAGGAATTGGCTGAAAAGGTTGATTCCTTTTTTGCCGATTTTGAAAGGCTTGATAAAAAGCAGAGTGCTTTGGTAAACGCTGGTAAACTGTCTGAAGAAGAATACAAGAAGTGGCGTAAGAACAAACTGTTGATGGGCGAGAAATACAAACAGCTTCGTGATAACGTCGGACAAACCATGTTGAAAGCCAACGAAACAGCCGCGGCGATCATTAATCGCGAACTGATTCCGACATACGCCACAGGGTACAATTTTGAGGGCCACAAGGCCGAGGACGTTCTGGTCAAGTATTCCTTCGATTTAATCGACGAAGAGGCTGTAAAACGTCTTACAACGTCAAATAAGACCATTCTGCCGTACAAGATTGTGGACGGACGGAGAGATGTGCGGTGGAACACGAAAAAGGTGAACTCGGCTATCCTTCAGGGCATCATTCAAGGGGAATCTGTTCCAAAGATCGCCAAACGTCTGATGAACGTGACCAAAATGAATGAGGTAAGCGCTGTTCGAAATGCTCGTACTGCATTAGCTGGTGCCCATAACAGGGGACGGTTTGACGCAATGAAGAAGCTGGACAAAGACGGCGTGATCATGCAAAAGGAATGGCTGGCCACAACTGGTGACGGGAGGACCCGTGACGCACATCTGGAGCTCCATCACGTGGTTATAGACTATGATAAGCCGTTCGAAAATTCGATTGGACGAATTATGTTTCCATGTGATCCGAACGCACATCCTTCAAACGTGTACAACTGCCGATGCTCAATGGTAAGCGTGATAAAGGGGTTCAGGAAACCAGAAGAAGATTCAAAGCCAGAAGAGGAAAAGCAAGAGTTGGATTACTCTGTTTCCGGGCTCGCAGAACCAGAAAGGCCTAGACGTTCAGATTTTGAAGATGAAGATGCTTATTATGAGGCTCGCGATAAATATAGGGCTGAAAGAGAAGAATATGACAAAAAATTTAACGAAGTTGTCGACAAGGCAGTATCTGTAAAAAGATTTGATACAAAGGATGACGTTATAGCATGGGCAAAAAATAATGGGATTAAAATTGACGATAATGTGCTTGAAACAATTGATTTGCGTTCCATGAATGAAACTTCTATGGCTCTTGATGAAATGTTTAGCAGATTCCCTGAAATAAAGCGCTATCAGATAGAAGATTTTGATGGAAGCATATTTTGGTCAGATTTTAATATTGGGCTTGATGATTCTGGAATGCTTTCCGCTAACGGCGGATTAAACTTCAATCCGCGTATATTTGAAGATTATGAAGGCGCTGTTCGTAGTGCTCTTAGAGGACAAGTTGAAGGGTATTTTGTTAAAGGTGATGGAACTTTTAGCTCATTTATAAGGCATGAGTATGGGCATAACGTTCAGTCATATATTGAAACAACTATGGCACAAGAATATCACTATTATGTTGATGACTGGCGCAAAAACTACAACTCGTTTGATGAGTACAAACAAGCGGAAAGCTTGTATTTGGAGAAGAAAAAACGATACAAGTCAGAACTGCTATCACTGGCTAATTTGTCCGGTTCTTCAGAATATTCAAACACAAATGAACATGAATTGTTCGCTGAAGGTTTTGCAGAATGGACATCTGGCGGTCAGACAGAATTCGGGAAAGCATTTGGAGAATTTTTGAGAAGGTGGTATAAATAATGCATATTATGTTTACAGATGACGAGTGGAAATGGATGGACACAAAAAAGTTTGGATGCCCCATCAAAAGTGGATGCCCTGACAATATCAGACGTTCGCTTAAAAAAAAGAAAGAGCTTTTAAAGAAGCAGGAGGAATGGATAAATGGCAGACTTCATCAGTCACAAGGCGGAAAAGGATAAGGCTCTGGAAAAGGCAATTGATGTGGGAATGGAGGCAGTAGCTCAGGCAGGACAGGCGAACGCTGTCAGAGAAGTCACCCGGCTTGTATATGATACTCCTCCGAGCCCGACTTATGTGCGGACGGGTAATTTGCGTAACAGCATTGATAAGAAATACGTGAAGGCAGAAGTCGCGGCTTACATTGGAACAAATCTGGAGTATGCTCCCTATGTGGAGTACGGAACTCGGCGTATGAAAGAGAAGCCGTTTCTGAGGAACGCATGTCGAAATTATAGCGATGAGTATAATCGATTATTAAAGGACGCACTTTCTGCTCTATCTTAGTGTAGTATATACATACATTTCCTTATTTAATATATAAGAGAAAAAAAATAATATATATAAATAATATATGTAGGTTGTATATTGCACATACATACATTCCACAAGTTTTCCACAATGAATATCGTATACATTCGCAAAACCATTGTAATATAAGGGTTTTCGCAAAGGTCAAATTGCTTTTGTATAAATACCTATGCATAAATATACACGACTATGTTTTATAATGCTTCTTTATTGCTCAAAAGCCTTACAGGACAAGGGTTTTCATGTTGATGTACAATCTGGTCATTTGCATGAAACTGTGGATATTCGCGTACGCCCCTGTCTGACCTTTCATTTGATATCTTGTTCATCCTAATCTGGAAAGGCTGAGAAGGCCCTTTTTGAGCGAAATAGAGGCATATACGACTTTGTAAGGCTTAAAAGTTTTCCACAGGGTGCCTCTTGACAAAAGTTTTCCACAGGGTGTATTCTTTTGGCACAATCAAGGGTAGCGCCCGTTAACAGCGAAAGGATTGTGAGTTTAAAATGGCAGATTTTGAGAAAGTTGTCCGTAAGCACATGAATGATGAAGGTATGATCCCTGCTGATTCCGTTCCAGCTCTGGTTCAGTCCATCAGCAAGTACGTGGGAGAGAATTTTGTGGGCGTTGATCGCTATAACACAAAAAAGGCTCTTGCGGACGAACTGCAGGCCAAGCTTGACCAGTCTACTGAACTTCAGGGGCGATACGACAAGCTGAAGACTGAGTACGATGCATACAAGAATGAGCAGGAGGCGAAGGAAGTCCGTGGGCAGAAACAGGATGCCTACAAGGGAATTCTGAAGAGCCTGAGTATACCTGAAAAGCGGTGGACGGCTATACTCAAAACAGTCAACCTTGACGAGCTTGACCTTGATGCCGATGGGAAGCTGAAGGATGTTGAAGAACTTACAAAACAGGCCAAAGAAGACTGGGGAGATTTTATTGCAACAGTCAAGGAAACTGGAGTGTCTTCTGCTAATCCTCCTGCTGACAATGGTGGAAAGTCAGTGATGACCAAGGCTGAAATCATGGCAATCAAAGACACGACAGAGCGTCAGAAGGCGATTGCCGCAAATCACGACTTGTTCGGTTTTTAATCGAACAGAAAGGAACACGCTATGGCTAACGTTGTGACTACTCCTGAAACCAATGTAATTACCACCACGCAAATGGCCAAGGTTCGCGAGGTGGACTTTGTTGAGCGCTTTACTGGCTCCATTCTGCGGAAGCTGATTGAAGCGCTGGGTGTTACTCGGAAAGTCCCTCTGATTGAGGGCACTACACTGTATGTGTATAAGACTACCGGAACTCTTCATAATGGCGCTGTGCCCGAAGGCGAAATCATTCCGCTGTCTCAGTATGAACGCACAAAGACTCCGGTTGGCGAAATCGTCATTAATAAATGGCGTAAGGCAGTAACTGCTGAAGCAATCAAAAAGTCCGGTTATAATGAGGCTGTGAATGAAACCGATGCAAAAATGCTGTCCGATATTCAGACTGGCATTCGCAATAAGTTTTTCACTTTCCTTAATGGCCAGACCGGAACTGCTGTAAGTGGTTCTACTCTTCAGGCTGTAATCGCCAAGACTTGGGGCAATCTGCAGGTGCTGTTTGAGAATGATTCGATTGAAGCAGTACACTTCATCAATCCTCTGACGATTGCTGACTATCTGGCTACTGCTCAGATTACCATGCAGACCGCTTTCGGTATGAATTATATCGAAAACTTCCTTGGCATGGGCACTGTGGTTATGAACAGCCAGATTCCCGTGAACAAGGTGATTTCCACAGCCAAGGAAAACCTGATTATGTACTACCTGACCATGAATGGTGAGGTTGCTCAGGCGTTCAATCTGACTGCTGATGAATCCGGTTATATCGGCGTCCACAACTCTCAGACTGACAACCGTGCTCAGCTCGAACTTCTGGCCATGAGCGGCATCACTTTCCTTGTGGAATATGCTAATGGCATTGTGGTTGGTACTGTGAGCACTACCACAACTCCTGCAGGTTAATGGAGGAATATATGGCAGTCAAAAAATGGTACGTGGTGATCCCTGAAAACGGGTTGAATCTGCGTGAGGCGCCCAGTAAAGACGCCAATATCCTGAAGGTTTTGAATCAGAACACACGGATTGAGGCTGACAATACTGCGAATGCGCCAGATGGATGGATTGCCATAAAAGGTGGAGGCTTCGTGATGAAGCAGTTCCTGAAGTGATAGGGGGAGTGGCTATGATTCTGGCTGAATTGTGTCAGGAACTGAAGAACTGGTTTTGTGATGACTCAGATATTCATCTCGGCACATACACGATTCAGAACGGAGCATTGTCACTTCCCTTTTTGCTTGAAGGCCAGTATTTCAGGGTGGTTGGCTCTGTTCTGAATGATGGAGTATACAAGTATGGTGAGGCCGAATTAACCGACGAAACTTTCACTGGTGCGATTTGGGCAATGAGAATCCCTCCATCCGTTATTAGTCTAGCGGAGCAGATTGACACATGGATTGAAAAAAATGGGGAGGCATCATTATCGCCTTATCAATCCGAAAGTTGGGGCGGATATTCGTACTCGCTGAAAAGTGAGAGTGCAGAAAGTGGTTCGCTGAGTTGGAAAACAGTTTTTGGTAGCTCTTTGAACAGATGGAGGAAGCTATGAGCATGATTGAGGAAAGCATGGAGTCCTGTGTTATTATGCAAAAGGTGAGAACTCCTGACGGCGAAGGTGGTTTCATCACGGAATGGATAGAAGGCGCAGAATTCAATGCTTCCATCACGTTTGATTCTTCCATGCAAGCACGTATAGGTGAAAAGCAGGGAGTGTCTTCTCTGTATACTGTAACAACGTCTAAAAACGCCAAACTTGAATACCATGATGTTATAAAACGCTTACGTGATAAAAAGCTGTTCCGGATAACAAGCGATGGCGATGACAAGCAGACTCCTGTGCGAGCCGCGTTTGGACAGTATCTGCAAGTGACTGCTGAAGAGTGGGTGATCCCGACATGACAAAAAATGCCGCGATTCATCAGTTCTTTAGCTCATTCGGGCTTCAAGCCTATCCATCAGCTTCTGTACCTACTTCAGGCGATGAAATGCCTGAGTTTCCATACCTGACGTACTCTGTGCCTACCAGCTCTGACATGGACGTTGTACCATGTGATGCATCGCTTTGGTATCGTACTGAAAGCTGGCTTGAAATCAATGCAAAGGTTGAGCAGATATCGCAGACAATCGGACGATCTTATATGCTTGAATGTGATGACGGCGGTATCATTGTCCGAAAGGGAACGCCTTTCGCTCAGCCGATGGGTGACGACACTGACAATATGATAAAGCGTAAGATTTTGAGTTTTGAGCTTACGTTTGTGACAGTATACTGAAAGGGGGAATAAGCATGTCCGTGACTGGACTCAGAGCCTCTTCCTTGCAGAACCTTGTTCTGAACGAGGGGGCATTCCTGATTGGTTTTGACTACTCGACGTTTGAGACGGCAACAGCACTTGAAACGGCGATTATAGCGGCCCTTCAGGATGAGACAAAGCTGTTGGGCGCCACTAATGGTGGTGGTACGTTCGTGTGCGTACCCAGTACCAGGCAGATTGAGATCGACGGCATTCGTGGTGACGTAAAGGGAGCCACACACGTTGACTTGTGGGATATTCGCCTTACCGGAACGCTTAAAG
>OCVV011309221.1_pt1 | contig 17267 bp, 11 predicted proteins | sample 1539721 | NCBI WGS metagenome assembly OCVV01 (sample SAMN02144230, study PRJEB22623) | gut metagenome | biome: sheep rumen | host: Ovis aries | place: New Zealand | reverse complement strand
GATCCTTGTATGGGATCTGGTCATATTTTGGCATATATGTTTGATGTACTTGTACAGATATATGAAGCGTATGGCTATACCACAAGAGATGCTGTGGCAAGTATAGTAGAGAATAATATCTACGGTCTTGATATTGATGATAGAGCCGCTCAGCTTGCATATTTTGCTGTAATGATGAAGGCATGTCAGTATGATAAGAGATTTCTTAAGAGAGGAATTCAGCCGAATGTATATGCAATTAGAGAAAGTAATAGTATTAATGCATACGCATTAGAGTATTTCTGTAATGGAGATAAGAAGCTTACTGCTGATATGAATAAGCTTGTAAGTGAATTAAGAGATGCGAAAGAATATGGATCCATACTTAATGTGAGTATGGTTGATTTTGATGCAATCGAATCAAGAATAAGAGAAATAGAAGACGATGTAAATATCGCAAAGTATGAGGTTATGTCTGAACTTGTTCCTTTAGTCAAAGTTGCAAAGAACATGGCGCAGAAATATGAAATTGTAATAACAAATCCACCATATATGGGTGGTAGTGGTATGTCCCCTAAATTAATTGCTTATGTTAAAGATAAGTACCCAGATAGTAAAAGCGATTTGTTTGCCGTGTTTATTGAACGCTGTAACTATATGGCTAGGATGAATGCGTTTCAGGCGATGATTACGCAACATTCATGGATGTTTCTTTCTGATTATAAAAAATTAAGAGCATCATTAATTAAGAAAAGTATAGTAAATATGGCACATTTGGGTGCGAGAGCATTTGATGAGATTGGAGGGGAGGTTGTACAAACAACAAGTTTTGTATATAGAAAAACTAACAGTCCCAAGTATAAGGCTACTTTTGTTAAACTAGTAAACGAGTCATCTGAACAATCTAAGGCAGATGCTTTTGGCAATACGGGAAACTATTATTATGCATCTAATGCAGATTTTGAAAGAATACCAGATAATATTCATGCTTATTGGCTTTCAGAAAAAGTTCTCAGTTTGTTGGAAAATGGAAAAAAATTAGGCTCAGTTGGAAATGCACGGCAGGGTTTGGCTACAACAGATAATAAAAAATATTTGAGATTATGGTATGAAGTGGATTTTGATAGAATTGATTATTGTTGTGGAGACTGTGATGAAATAGTTGAAAGAGGAAGCAAGTGGTTTCCGTATAATAAGGCAGGAAGTTTCAGAAAGTGGTCATGTATTGATGAGTATGTAGTTAATTATGAGAATGATGGGGCAGAAATCAAGAAATCAGTTATGACTAAATACCCATATTTGAAAAATCCAGGATTTGTTGTAAAGAACACAGATACTTATTTTAAACAAGGTATAACTTGGAATGATGTATCAACTGCAAAATTTTGTTGTAGATATGTTCCAAACGGATATATTTATGATGCGGCAGGACCTATGTTTTTTAGTGATAAAGACTTTTTATTGCTTGCTTATTTTAATTCTGTTGTATTTCAATCATTTGCTGATATTATTTGCCAAGGGCTGCATTATAGTACGGGCCATATTCCGGGAATACCATTTGTAGATATAGATGATAAAGATTTGGTGTCAGAAATTGAAGAGTTCTCAAAAGCAAATCAATTAATGGCGAAACAAGAGTGGGATGAATTTGAAACTTCGTGGGATTTCAAAAGACATCCGTTGGTTTAGAGAAGGAGAAATTTATGGCACGATTAATATCTGATAAATATAGGGAATGGGAACAGAAGTGTGAAGAGCGTTTTAGTACTCTTAAAGCAAATGAAGAGGAACTTAATAGAATATTTATTGATGTATATGGGCTTCAAGATGAACTAGTGGCTGAGGTAGAAGATAAGGATATAACGGTCAGAAAGGCGGATTTGGAGAGGGAAATCAAATCACTATTGTCATATGCCGTTGGTTGTATGTTGGGAAGATATTCTTTAGATATTGAAGGCCTTGCATATGCTGGTGGAATATGGGATCCAAGCAAATATAGCACATTTCCTGCAGACGCAGATAACATTATTCCAATTTGTGATGATGATTATTTTGATGATGACATTACCGCGAAATTCATAGAATTTGTAAAGATAGTATATGGCGATGAAACTCTTGAAGACAATCTAAAATTTGTTGCAGATGCGCTTGGTGGGAAGGGTGCTCCAAGAGAGGTTATTAGAAACTATTTTATAACTAATTTCTATACAGATCATTTGAAGACATATCAAAAAAGACCAATATATTGGTTGTTTGATTCGGGAAAGAAAAATGGTTTTAAATGTTTAATTTATATGCATAGATATCAGCCAGATACTATTGCTCGCATTCGCACAGATTATGTACACGAACAGCAGAGTAGATATAGAACAGCTATAGCTGATTTGGAAAACAGAATATCTAATGCATCTACAAGTGAGGCTATTAAGCTAAAAAAGAAACTGAAAACTCTTCAGGAACAGTCTGATGAAGTTCATAAATATGAAGAAAAAATACATCATTTGGCCGATCAAATGATCAGTATTAATCTTGATGATGGTGTTTTGGTTAATTACGAAAAGTTTGCTGATGTGTTAGCAAAATTAAAATAGCAAGGGGTGAATTCAAATGGATTCAGATAAAATATTACAAGACTTGAATCGAAGATTTGCTGCGCCTTTGCCAGAATTTTATAAGAGAAGAATTATCGTATGGTATGACGAAGATAAGGAATTTCAGGAGCAAATTGGTGATTTTGAGATTGATAATGCTAAAGTTATTATCATCACTGGTTCAAATTACTTTGAGGTAAAAAAAACAATCTGTGTTGATGATACTATGAGTAATATTCTTCTCTATAATCCTATGTCATATGATAGACCAGATGATAACTGGTTATATGATATCGAATTATATAGCGAAGAATTCCGAGCAGATATGACAGCGATGTGGATGGATGAGATGGGACTTGAATCTACTCCAGCTATGCGTCAGCAAATCAAAGTTTTTAAGAAATTTTTTAATGCAAAAGAGAGAAGAGATAAAATCTCGAGATTAGAAAAGACTCCAGCAAATGCAGCGCAGCTTAACATAGCTGTTATGTCTGCATTGGCGGGATTAAAGGATTCTAATCCTTCGGAGATTTTGGCAAATGTAATATGCGAAGGTACTGATATGGAAAAGAATGCAGCATATCAGGAGTTTGCTAAATATGGAGCTGACAGGGCGTTCTGGGAGATGGCTTCTCAGGGTACAGGATATGTGTCTGGAGAGGTATCTCTTGAGGGTCTGTTTAAGCATATTCTTTTATCTGCATTTGTATGTAATTATTCAAAATCTGTTCCAAATGATTGGTATTGTCCTGGAACTGATAAAACAAAAGCTTTTTGCTATGAGTTAGTAAGCGACATTATTCGAAGTGATAAAGAAGTCAAGTACATCGTTCTTGCCAAGAAGGTTGAGGATGATCTAAATGTTATAGATTACTTTATGAATCAGCCTATCGAAGATTTACTTGGTGTGGATTGCTTCCCTTGTGCAAATGAAGTGATTCTTTACAAGCTTATGACTGCAATATCAAATGACATTATTGATGTTGATAAGATTCGTAAGGTGGTAGATAAGCGCCGCGTATGTGCAATGTATTCTGATTATGCATCTATTTATGAGGGCTTACGTCAGCTTTCTAATATGCAGGAGTTCTATCTGAATCATGCAGGCGGATTCCATTTGGCGAAGGCAAGAGATATTTGGAAAGCCTATACAGATGATTATTACAAGATGGATCAGCATTATCGTTTGCTTCATAGAGAATATGAGCATTACCTGCTTCATTTTAACCAGACATTAAACGACTTATATAGCAATGTAATTGATCAGGCAGAAAAGTTATATAACACATGGTTCTTGACTGGTCTAGGAGGTAACTGGACAAATATTTGCTCAGACGAGCTTTCACAGGTTGGACATATCGAAGGGGTTGATCAGCAGATTGATTTCTATCAGAAATATGTCCGTGGAGTAGATAATAGAATATTCGTAGTTATTTCTGATGCCATGAGATATGAAGTGGCTGCAGAGTTAGAGAAGGAACTTGAGGTTAGACAGCAGAGCCAGGTTAAGATTACATCTCAGCAGGCAATCTTCCCTACTATAACAAAGTTTGGTATGGCAGCATTGCTTCCGCATAGAAACCTTAATCTTGATGTTACTCCCAATAATATAAAGGTACTTGCTGATGATAATCAGACAGATAGTCAGTACAGAGAAAGCGTATTAAAGAAAGCTAATCCGGATAGCTGCGTACTTAAGTATACAGATATTATTGCAATGAAATCTGCAGATAGAAGTGAACTGGTTAAGGGAATGAAAGTGGTTTATATCTATCATGATACGATTGATGAGGCCAGTCACAAATCTGATACAGAAGTATTTGATGCATGTAGTAAGACTGTAGATCAGTTAAAGAATCTGGTTGATATTATGGTTAAGGATTTTAAGGCTCTTAATATCTTAATCACTGCAGATCATGGTTTCTTATATACATATAGTCCATTACAGGAAAGCTCCAAGCTTGAAAAGTCTGATTTTATGACAAGAATCCTGGAATATGGAAGAAGATTTGCCCTTATGAAGAAGGGGGAAGATCCAGACTATTTAATGCCAGTAAAGATGCAAACTTCAGAAGCTGATGTTGCGGGATATGCGCCTAAGGAAAATGTTCGAATTAAAGCCAGTGGTGGAATGAAGTTTGTTCACGGCGGAACAAGTCTTCAGGAGATGGTAGTTCCTATTATTGACTATCGTTTTGTAAATGCTGGAACGAAGGAATATATGAAGAATAAGGATAAGTACGATACCAAGCCGGTTGAAGTATCTGTTCTTGTTTCAAAGAATCATATGATTTGTAATAGATCATTTGCATTAGACTTTTATCAGAATCAGGCTGTTAGTGCAACAAGAAGCGCTGCAGAATACTATGTTTATTTTGTAGATGAGATGAATAATGTTGTAAGTGATATGCCGAAGATTATTGCTGATAAGACAACAGATAATGGCCAGGATAGAGTATTTAGAGTTCAGTTCAGCTTGAAGTCTATTGAGTTTATTCCTAATCATTCATATTATCTTGTTATTTCAAATAATGATGGTATAGAAGTATCTCGCGAGGAGTTCGAGGTGGCAGTTGCTTCTAACGATAAGAAGGCATCAGATGAAAACAAGATAGATTATTTTTCATAAAGAGGTGGTGATTTCATGATAATTGATTTATCAGAGCAGGAATTGTATGACTGTGACAAACTTGATTTAGCTACAAAAGTTAATTATATATACGGTAAAAATGGTACCGGAAAATCTACATTGACAAAGCTAATGAGTCGTCAGTTTGCAGGATTATACGATGTGAGGGTATTCCAGGGATTTGAAGCTATTGTTGGAGATAGTCATAAGCTGGATGCTGTTGTACTTGGTGAAGCCAATACAGCTATTCAGGCACAGATAGATCAAAAACTTGAGGCCATCAGGATGCGCCAAAGTGCCATTTCTGATATGGAGAAGAAAATCACACCACAGGAAAAGCCGGATAAGGATAATCTGGCAGCGCAGTTATATTTAGCACAGAAGGATTATGATAAGGTTGAGAAGGCTGTAGGAAAGATCCATACAGATGCAGCGAAGTCTATTAAAACAAGAACTAATCCTCAGATTTCTGTAACATCATATAATAAGAGTGGTTTTGTTGCGGATATACCACGAGCAAAGTTGTTAGCTGATGCAGAACGTGAAGCTCTGTGCGAAACATTAATGTCAGAAGTAAAGAATGCTGCGTTAATTGCATTCCCAGAATTTGATATAGAACAGAAGCTTGCTGAGGTAAATGATATTCTTGCAAAGAAGGTTGAACCTAAGAAGATTGTGGTTAGATTGGACAAGAATGCTGAGAAGCAGCAATTTGCTAAGATGGGTATGCATATCCATCAAAAGGGTGATGTATGTGCGTTCTGTGGCAATCCTATCTCTGATGAAGTATTTGAAGAATTGGGAAGCTTTTTCTCTGCTGATGAGACAATGTTCTTGCAAAGAGAAATTGATGATTGCTTAAGAAAACTTGAAGAGATTAGAAGTCAGATAAGAGAAATTGTCATTGATACAGATTCTTTCTATCCGGAATATGTAGCTGAGTTAGAAGATATAAAAGAAAAATGGCTTAAGAGCGTTATCGATTATTCAGATATCATTGACGCTATGTGTGAGGCTCTTAAGGAAAAGCAGAAGTATCTTTTTGAATCAAGAGATGCAATTACAATTTCTACAGAAGCATATAAGATGAAGGATTTTCAGCTTGCATATATGAATCTGTGTAGGAAGAATAATGCTTCGGATCTTGTTAAAGCGCAAAAAGAAGCTAAGGAAAAGCTTAGATTAGATGCAGTATATACAGAGCTTGAAAAGGCAAAGTATTCTTCATTGCTTACTCAGTTAGATGCTGCAGGAGCTAAGGTTAAGGCTGTTCAGGATCAAATTTCAGCAAAAAAGGGTGAAATTGATGAAATCCGTCGAGACATAGATTCTATTAATCGACAAATCAAGAGTCTTCAGGAACAGACTGTTAATGAGCAGAAATTGGCAGATAATATCAACAAGACATTATCTATTCTTGTTGGATTCGAGCTTGAACATTATGAGGATTATGACAACAAAGGATATTATCGTGTAAAGGATAAGCGCACCGGAGAGGCAAGACCAGTGGATCAGTTGTCTACCGGTGAAAAGAATGTAATTGCCTTTTTGTACTTTATGGAGAAACTTCATGAGGTGAGGGACTTATCCGATCAAAGAGAAAGATTGATTATATTTGATGATCCATTGAATTCTAATGATGAGGTAATGCAGTTCTTGATTGCAGATAAGCTTAATTCTTGGATTCATGGTATAAAAAAGATTGAAGATAATACAGATACGGTAGTGGTACTTACACACAATATTAGCTTTTATCTGAATATCTGCAGATTCTATAAGGATGAGGCATACCAGGAGAATTCCGTATATCATTTGGAGAAGGCTTCGACATATAAAACTAAGATTAAGCATATTACCTGCAGAAAAGAAGATTGTGCTTCAGCTTACGAAGAGGATTGGAAGCAGCTTATAACTCTTTATAATAGCTCGGAGACAAATGCAGAAAGCTTATTAAATCCTATGCGAAAGATTGTTGAGACATATACATCTTTCATAAAGGTCAATAAGTATACTTTCTGCGAGGCAGTTCCGGGAGCAATGCTTTTACTCCATACCAATTCACATGGAGTAGAGGATTTGAATGCTTCTACAAATGGCTTTAGTAAGAATGAGCTCTTGAAGATATTCTATGCATGCTTTGCGGTGCAGGATAGCGGTAAGGTTCATATAAAGCGCTATTGGCCAGGCATAGAGAATTTAATATAAGAATATTTTGAGTAGCGGTTCAGAAATGGACCGCTATTATTATGCAAATTTATAATTCGGAAAAGCTGTGAACTAATATTTATATACTTAATTCATAAGCAAGAGATAAGAAATCAAAACCACTTCACAGGAGGAATGAGTTATGTTGAATGCAAATGTTGTTTTATCGATGGTTAAGTGTTATACAAACAGAAATAATGAGATTAGCGAGGATAAATTCCTTGATTTAGTTTCTGGTTTGGAAGAGGAAGAAGTTAGCAAAGTTTTAAAAGTACTTGCTAAGAATAGCATTTGCGTTGTAGAGGATGCTGATACAGTTTCACCTATTTTTGGCGATTGCAGAAAGCTTCAGAAGCTTACAAATGAACAGCTCTGCGTAATGTATCAGAGAGGTGATATGGCAGCTCTTGAAGCTTTGATTCTTAACAATGAGAGATTGGTTAGAAAGATTGCTTATAGAGTATTAAGAGATTATCGTCCAGAGATTCTTGAGGCTGAGGACCTATATAGTGTAGGTAACTTAGGACTTATGAAGGCTGCAGAGAAGTTTGAAGTTTCTATGGGTAATAAGTTTTCTACATATGCTTGCTGGTGGATTAGACAGTCAATTACACGTGATGTTATGGATAACGGTTATGGAATGCGACTTCCGGTTCATGTATTTGAACAGGTGATTAAAGTAAATAAGGTTCGCAAGATGTTAAATGGTGGAACTCCAGAAGATATCAAGAACTTACTTAATTCAGATTTTGGAAAGCAGTACTCCGTAGAAGAAGTTGAAAAGCTTCTTATGTATGGCGATCAGTACTTAAACACAGCAAGCCTTAATAAGATTGTTGGAAATGATGATGGTGATACAGAACTTATGGATTTTATTTCGTTTGAAATAAATGTTGAAGATGAGGTTATGGAACGCGCAGCTAGTGAGGAAATTGAAAAAGTACTTGCTACTCTCAGTGAGAAAGAGAACAGAATTATTCATATGCGTTTTGGACTTGGCGGAAGAAAGTCAATGACATTAGAGGAAATAAGCGAAATCTACAATGTTACAAGAGAAAGAATTCGTCAGATTGAAGCAAAGGCAATTAAAAAATTACAGCATCCTAGCAGAAGCTACAGATTGGAGGCATATTATGCAGCATAATTATATTGAAGAGATTAAGAGAGTAATTGAAGAGAAGAATAGTAAGTCAACATTATTTGTCCTTAAGGGATATGAAATGGAAGATCTTGGATGTACTAAGTCAGATCTTGCTGAAGTGATTGATGATAATTTTGGCAGACTTATGAGTCTTGCGATGGAGCCTGTGAAGCTAATTTCTTTTGAAGAATTCGTATGTCTTTACGAGATGGCTATAAGACAGTTCAAGAATATTGTTATATTTGAAAATCCTGAGTATGAAAATTTCTATCCGGTAAATGTAATATTATCTGATGAGATTCAGGTCTCTCTTTTAACACATTTTGATGATGAAGCAAATGAGAATGCAGAGTTGGTTGATTCAGCAGTACTTGATAATTATATCTATGTGTTCAGCAACTTTGTGAATACTGAGGACGGGATCCGTTGCTGTTACAATATCGAGCCTTATCAGCTTTCTGATGAGAAAATCGAGATATGTGTGATTGGTGAGGTTCAGGGAAAGTCGGTAATAACAGTCGCTAAGAAATATAACTATGACGAGGTAATATCATATCCCGAAATCAAGGCTTATATGGAACAGTATTGGGGATATAAGGATTTTAGAGATATCAAGATTTATGATATGAATGCTCTTGAGGCCGGTGAGAAGAAGGTTGTAACTATATCTCAGGAAAAGATTATCGGCGATATGATTTCTCAGACTGAAGCCTGTGTAAAGGGTGAAGGTGCAAGAGATATCTTTGTTACTGCACCTACCGGGGCAGGCAAATCACTTATGTTTCAGCTTCCTGCTATGTATCTTGCTGAGAAATATAATTTGCTTACTATTGTTATCACTCCATTAATTGGTCTGATGAATGATCAGGTTCAGGCTCTTATTGAAAAGGGATACTATGGAGCAAGAACAATCAACTCAGATATTTCACCTATCATCAAGGATGAAATCTTAAATGAGGTGGCTACTGGAGAGTGCAATATTCTTTATCTTTCTCCTGAATCATTACTCAGCAGAAGCGATATTACTCAGCTGATTGGGAGTAGAAGAATCGGTATGATTATCGTGGATGAAGCTCATATTGTAACTACCTGGGGTAAGCAGTTTAGACCTGATTACTGGTATCTTGGAGATCATATCAATAAGTTACGTACTACTCAGGGTAAGGCAGAAGAGAGCCCTATGTCTTTTGTAATTGCCACATTTACAGCAACAGCTATCTATGGTGGTCACGAAGATATGTACAATGAGACGCTTAACAGCCTTCATATGATTGATCCAATCTCGTATCTTGGATACTTAAAGAGAGATAATATCTCTATCGAAATCGGTGAGGTAGAAGCTGTTCGTAATAGAACAGAATATGAGCTTGATAAGTTTGATGCGCTTGTATCTATGCTTCGTGCGTCTCTTATGAGAGGGCAGAAGGCTCTTGTATATTTCCCTACAGTTGCTCTTATCGAAAGATTCTATACTTATTGCTACAAGGAGAATCTTCAAGATCATGTTGCTAAGTATCATGGCCAGATGGATGCTGATGCAAAGAATGAGAATTTCCAGGATTTTCTTACCGGTAAAAAGATGGTTATGATTGCAACTAAGGCTTTTGGTATGGGTATTGATATTCCTGACATCGCAGTTGTATCTCATTATGCTCCTACCGGAAATGTCTGTGATTATATGCAGGAGATTGGTCGTGCAGCCAGAGATAAGGCGATTGATGGTCATGCAATCTATGAGTATATGAGCAATGACTTCCAGCATATCAATAGGCTCCATGGTCTTTCAAGACTTTATAAGAGCCAGCTTGTAGAGGTTCAGAAGAAGATTTTGGAACTTTTCGAAGCTCACAGATATGACAATAAGCGTAATAATAGATGCAAGAAGAGAAATGAGATGCTCATCGACACAGAAAGCTTTGCATATATTTTCGATAGTCCGATGAGTGATGATAACGACCTGGTTAATAAGGTTAAGACAGCGTTGCTGCTTATTCAGAAAGATTATGAGAATAGAGGGTTTGCTCCATTCCATATGCGTCCGGTACCTATCTTTGCTTATGGTTATCTTTGCATGGAACCTGAGGTTCAGGATGCTATTAATCAAAAATACCGTGGGGCAGTTGTACTTAAGAATAAGAAGTTTAATGTATGTGAAGTGAATCTTAAGAAGATTTGGGAGGTTTCTTACGAGCATGACATGAGTTATCCAAAATTCAAATATATGCTTTATTCTGGAAGTGAAGAACTTGATTTCAATAAGAAATACAGATTCACTACTGCAATGAGCGTTGACGTTGATTTTGATGCAAATGCTACAGCTATTTTTGATATCATTTTTGCTGCAGTTAAGGAAGCTGTAAACAGTTCTGTTAGAAATAATAATTTCGTTTCAGAAGAAGATATGACTGAGGCTGTTGCAAAGAGTGCTGGTATCAGCAAGTTTAAGGCAGAATCTATTGTTCGCGTAGTAATGGCAGCATTCTCAACATATGCGAGAGTGTACTCAAGAGGAATGAATAGCAAGCTTTTTGATGCTAGAGTCCTCAAGAATGATGTTGTGAAATATAGATTCACACCTGCTTCTAGAAATTTCTTATACTGGCTTGAAAAAGGTTTCAAGACTGTTGTAGCAGAAACTGAAAATGGAAGCATGTATGTAGTGAATGATGAGAGCAACAATAGAACTAGAGAAATCTTAACAGTTCTTGGTATCTTAGAGTCATTTGGTGTACTTAGATTCCAGTCTCTTGGCGGTACCAATAGCCAGATTTATATCTATATCAATGCAACTAAGAATATGAAAATTGTCAGGGATAAGCCTGAGACATACAGAAATAAGTTGCTTGAAACAATTGCTGATCGTCATAAGATTTCGGTTAAGATGCTTACATACTTGTTTGAAGGTAAGTTTAAGAGTGACGAAATCTGGAATCACCTTGAGAACTACTTCCTCGGAATGGTTCCAGAGGAGATAGAACAGTAAAATAAAAAATAGACCTGAACAGTGTCATTAGGCTGTTTCAGGTCTATTTTTTATAATGATCCCCAGTTCTTTGCTGCTTCGTAAAGCTCAAGAGTCTGCTTTGCACGTTCTAGGATTTTATTACGTAAAGCTTCTGGTTCAATAACCACAATGGAAGATCCATAGCTTCGAACCCATCGCTGAAATTCATCAAGGCCGATGATATCATCTTCGTAGTAATAAAAGTTGCCATCTTGATAGAATTTATTTGTTTCAGATCTAAGAGCAGTATCACTTTTTATTTTTGAGACTATGTTCTTGGTCTCAGGAGCTATTCTAAGTTTTACGTGTGTTGGTACATCATCAGGCTTTGAAAAAGCTCCCCATACATATTTTTGATTTGGATTGATTGTAACGCCTGGAAATGCTCCGGCGTTATTTGTTGTTCTTACAGGATTAACTATTCGATCCAAACGGTACAATTTCAATTCTGTTGATTGCATGTAGAGCCAGTTATCTGAGACATTTGTTATGATTTCCTGCGGAAAACATACAACTGGATGTGGCTCTTGCTGCTGAGTTTCCAGATTAAATTTCAAGTAACTAAAGCTCAGAGCTTTTTTGCAGTATATTGCATCATGAATGATATCTCGCAGTTTTTTTATGGTAGGAGATATGGGATTAATGGTTTCTTTTTTCTCGAATATAGCACCATGTTTAAGCGAAAGGACATTTTCACCCATAGCTTTTAAGGCGCCGAATTCTATATGGGTGAGAGGGAGGATTTCCTGTTCGTTATTATCAAGAACTTTTAAATTAATTTCCCATATAGTATCGTCATATATTCCGTCAATAATTGCATTAGTTACTTCTTCAGGAGCATCAAGAAATGCTTCAATGAAAGTCAGATCATCGTCATCGGTTTCAAAATCATCTCTAGCGTTGATGCAGGATTGAAGTATCTGATTATTGAGCAGTGAAAGTACGGTCCTGCGAATATATTGCACAGGAACCTTAAGGCTGGTTGCCATATTTGAAATTGTAGACTCATATTCTTCAGAATTGATAAGTGATATAACACTACTGATCAAATCATATTTTGATATATTAGTCATTCGTTACCTCATACTTCTCTAAAATACGATTGTATGTAAATAGCATCTTTTCCTGGAGCTGCTCAGGTTCTGCGGCAAGGACAGATATGCCGAATCCGCGCAGATATCTTGCGAAGTCTGAAAGACCTCTGATTGTATCTTCATAGATATATTTATAAGGACAATCTTCCGGAGGATTATCTATTAGGCGGATGGAGGATAGACTTCTAACACTGCTCAGATCATAGAAACGCTTTGCGACATTACCAAACTCCTGAAAATATACTTTTACAGGATAAGCTTTTTCTTCATACTGCGCAGAGAACATCTCTTCATAAATCTTGTAATATCTCTTGTTCTGAAATTCGTTGTTTGCTTCAGTTGTTGTCTCTATTTTATCAATCCAATCGAGTCTTCTAGATTCAATTCTTTTTTCCGTAATGTTTTTACCAAGTGCATAGAAGCTTCCTGTTTCAACACTATAAAACAGAAGACCAACAGCAAATGTATCTATCTGTGTTTTGCCCTGGTAGATATTTGTCAATTTAAGCAAATGTGTCTTATAAGGATGTGAAATAAATGCATTGAATGTATCTATCTGCTTTTTGCTAATATCGTTTGATTTACCAAAACGATGTCTATTTGTATCTTCACCTTCAAGATTAATAAGTTCCTTGATTTTGTTATAAGCCTGTTTAAGTGGCTCGATATCCGATGTTGTTGATACTGTTTCCTCATATTTCTGACAAAACTCGAATAAGCTATCGTCCGAAAGTGGGATGATAAGTGGAGCTTTGCTGGATAACTGATAAGTGGTATGGTCAGCTTTTTTCATTGTGACTAGGCCGTTTTCACGAAGCTCTGTTAAATCATTTCTAAGCGCAGTAACAGATACGACATCTTTAGCAACAAGAAACTCATCATCGTTATAAGAAGTATTCTTACGAATACTCTTTATTAGATCACTATTATCGTATGATTTTTTTGTTGTCTCCGGATCCATGAGTAATTTAACTTGATCGTAGCTCCAATCTTTCAGAGACATTGTTTTTAAGAGTAATTCACGAAATGTTAATTTGTTGTATTTAGACAGCAGAAATAAGATCAACCATTGTCTGACGTCATAGTCTTTGATGGTTGGAAGTGGAAGGGCATTAGACTCTTCATCAATTTCAAGTTTGATAATGCCGCTTCGTGGAGGTGATGAAATAACATAGCCATCATCTCGAATTGATTGCAAGACTTCACTCAGTCTAGACTTTGATACATTCGTTTTACTGATCAAAGTATCACGTGTCACATTTTCATTTGGATGGTCCTTCAAATAAGAGAGGACAGCTGTTTTATAATCTATTTTTCCTGCCATAGAATACCTCTTAAAAACACTATCTATATTTTAATATGAATTGAAATAAAACACAACGAATAATTCGGAAAAACAATAAACAAGTTGAATTATTATATATACATAAGGCTAAGGGAAACAAAAGTATTTACATCAAATTGAATGGAAAGAATATAATTCGAAAAAAATATAAATATCTTGAAATATAATAGTTTTATAAAAAGAAATGATTAATGTCACTTCTAAAGAGGTTATACAAACTACAGATAGTCATATGTGGACTCCTTTCTTTGTTTGTGTTGTTTGTTTATTTGATACCTTACCAGTATAGCCTCTTTCGAATTGATATTATTGTTTATCATATTTGAGACGGATTTCGAATGAAATGATTCTTCCTCTGAGTAGTAGAGATCTGTTAAGCCTTATGGCTACCTAGGTTAGTAGGGGAAACGAGCAATCAGCTAGCCGAAACCTTTCTAAAATAATAATCAGGAGGATTTTTAAGATATGGCAGAGATGAATACTGTAAAAGATGTTGAAGAGATGACAGCAGACCTTGAAGAATATTATGAGGCTGCAGGGTTCGAAGATTTCTATGAAAGAGTCTTGTCGAAAATGGATGAGGATCAGATTCGAAAATATTATCATGATACCTTTGAAGTTGAAGAAGACCATGAGTTTGAAGAATGGGAACGTAGATACAATGGTGAAGAATAATTATATGGGAGTTGGAGATTATGGAAAAATTACAGATTTTGGAAGACAACGTTAGAAATAGATATATGTCAGTTGTTTGGTCGCATAAGATTCAGGAAAAACAGGCTGATATATATGCTAAGAGATTCTCAAGAATGGAAACAATCAAAATATTGGCAGCGTCTTTAACATCAGTAGGAATTGTAGCTTTGATATTTAAGGATGCTATGTGGTTAAGAATTCTTGCAGCGCTTATTTCTTTTTGTTCTGTGTTTGTTAGTGCTTATTTTAAGTCCTTCAATCTGCAGGAGATGGTCGGCATACATAAAAGTGCAGCAAACAAATTAATACCTTTGAGAGATGGACTTCAAATACTTCTTATGAAGATTAAATGTCGGGATGGTGGATATGATGATTTATCTGTTCAATTCCAAAAACTTATGGACGATGTAGATGCCTTGTACAGTGAGGTTCCAAGTACTACTGATAAAGCTGTTGAACTTGCAAGGAAGGCTTTGAAAATAACGAAAGACAATTATTTCGGTGATGATGAAATCGATAGTTGCCTGCCGGATTCGTTAAGAAAGGAGACTAAATAACTTATGAGTTACAGAGTACAGAAAAAAGGTGAAATTATTCCTTTAGATATACGCCAGACTATTTCTACAAGGTATCACAAGATCACGAAAGCAATAAATAAAGACTTTTGGGAATCTAACAGTGATACGGAACATAGTATTTATGTAGGTTCTTATGGTCGAGGAACTGCGGTTGATACAAGTGATATTGATATTTTAGTAGAACTTCCTGAGGACGAATATAATAGATATGATCAACTAAAAGGAAATGGTCAATCCCGTCTTCTACAGGATATTAAAAATGCAATCTTGGAATCATATCCTAAGACAGATATAAGGGCCGATGGCCAGGTTGTAAAGGCTCAGTTCTCTGATGGTATTAAGTTAGAAGTGTTACCAGCTTTTAGAAACATCTCTTACTGGGGTAACTGGGATGGTACTTATAAATACCCGGATAGCAATATGGGCGGAAATTGGTGTTCTACGAATCCTAAGGAAGAGCAGAAAGCAATGGCTGAGAAAAATAGTAGTAGCAATGGCTTGTTGTATGATACTTGCAAGCATATGAGGTATATTAGAGATAATTATTTTTCAAGCTATAAGCTTTCGGGAATTGTTATAGATAGTTTTGTTTATGCGGCTATTGGGTATTGGAAGTGGACCGAAGAAACAGGAAACAAGCCTGCTGAACCTGGTGAATATGAAAAGGCATTGCTTGATTGTTATAATTCAAATACATTATGGGGAACATTAAGACTGGATGCTCCTGGCAGTAATGATGTAGTTGAAACAGAGAAGAGTATTGACTGCCTTAAAAAGGTGCTTGATAAGATGAATTCATAGGGAGGTGCACGCGTATGGGCGAAGAAATTGCAATTGATATTGATAGATTAAGATCTGATATGCACGATGAGTGTATGGGGGCTTTTTTCGGAGGAGGATTTGGGGGTGCTTTAATCGAATCCTTTGATGTGGACAATGCTTCCCCGGAAGAATTGGTTCAAATGGCTCAGCGACAGGGAATCAATTTGTATAACTATCAGGTATGATTGATAATAAAACAAAATAATGTGTAATAAAAACCAGGCGTAACCCACATGGGCTACGCCTGAACCATTCTTGGTAACATTGCTTTATCATCAATATAGTAGTCGCAGGTAATCTTTCTTGAATTATTACCATACATTTCAATGACTTCAGGTAGGTTATCATTTACGGCATCAAATTCCAATTGATGCTCACGGCACCAGGAGACCGTTTTTTCCAGAGCTTCACCTGCTCAGCAGGTCCAGAGGATGAGCATGTTGCCGGATTTTTTCTCATTGATCAGATATTCAATCAGTGGTCTGTAAGGTTAGCCGAGCTCAGGCCAGTTGCTGTAGCAGAGGGTTCCGTCAAAGTCTACGGCGATGATCTGATATGCTGTTGTACTCATGATGGGCCTCCTTTCTTCAAGCTATGTATCAAGCCCTGCTTTATGTGCCTGAGTGTGCTGCAGTTTTCTTGGTATGTCGTATAGTTTTCCGTCTTTTATAAGCTTTGCTCCGGTTTGATGGTAGTTGAAGCTTATCCCGTTTTCGATGCACTGTGCATGAATGGCCTCTACCCAGGAATAATCACAGATCCTGGCTCCGGGACCGGATTCTCCGCCAACGGATACGTGCTTGATGACTGGGCTTCCGTCAGATGAACGGTATCCTTCGATGTATGGCTGCAGATCCACAGCAGTCAGCATCGGTTCGATCATCACGGAGTGGTGGAAGAGAGGGAGAGATAGATATACCGGTAGCCTTTTATCAGCCATCGCCTGGTTCTCACAGGTGACAGCTATTGTGACATGCTCCCAACCATAGCCCCAATTCTTTGGCAGATGGTCTGCAATCCGTTCCGGTCTCTTGGTGATCATGAAGAAAGAACAGTCGGAACGTTCGTGTATCATATCCCAGGCGTCTTCTCTCCATTCATCTGCATCGGCATGAAAGAAATCGGATGAAAAGCATGTCCAGATGTGTGAGCCGAAGGGAACCTTATATCTGCCTTTATATTT
>OCVV011337672.1_pt1 | contig 17275 bp, 7 predicted proteins | sample 1539721 | NCBI WGS metagenome assembly OCVV01 (sample SAMN02144230, study PRJEB22623) | gut metagenome | biome: sheep rumen | host: Ovis aries | place: New Zealand | reverse complement strand
AACTTGGTCAATCTCAATCATAATGTCACTGAACTAACTCTATTTGATGATATGTAAAACTTAACGCGATTTTATCGCACCAGTACTAATTCTAAATGATAATTCTAAATACAATTTCAAGCGAAGCGCCCCAAATCCTTCAAATCCTTGATTCTACTCCCCTCGCCCTTTGGAGAGGGGGCGGGGGTGAGGCTTTTCCTCCTCTCAGGGGAGTTGAAGGGGTCCATAGGTTGGGAGGGGCTTTAGTAATTGTTCGTGGTAGGACGAAGGCACCAGTGACAGAGTGTGAAGCTGGTTTGTCCATTCCATGTTTCTGCAGTGATACGGAGCACGATTGGAACAGGACTTCCATCTCCCTTGAGGTCAGGGATACGCACCTCATTGATAGCTGGACCACCATCGGTGTCGTAATTGCTTGCCTTACTATTACCACCCATTTCGCGAACGTAAGTAGCATCATAGCCTTCTGGATAACGGTCTGAAAGGGTAGTGCCACGGTCGTAGTGATAAGTAGTGGCAGAACCGAGTGCAATGACATCGCTCTTTGCTACTACTTGTCCTTCAACGAGCACAGAGATGTTGATGTTGAGATTCTGATTCTGCTTTGAACCGAAAGCAAGGCGATATGTTCCTGGAGGAATTACCCACGGAACAGCTTGTGTGCCTCCTGTGGCATTTGCTTCAAGTTTGAGTGGAGTGAAGTCGAGTTGGAGTCCGTTTTCATCGGCAAGGTCGGAAGGATCCTTTTTCAGAATCAGTACGCGGTCTTCTACCTCAGGCCAAACACCCGCCCATGGAGTCCAAGCAGCTACGTCAGTGCTACACTTGGAATAAGCCATGTTGCTCATTTTGAAGTAGTTCGTCTTTTGTTCGTCGGTGCAATATTCATAATAATAGAACCAGTCTTTCAGACGATACATCAGCACATTGTTTGGAATGTGAAGACGTTTTACACGATAGACCAATCCATTAGATAGTTCCTCAGGATTCTGAGTATCCACTTCGTGCATGTTGGTGCGCCACTGACGGGAGAAGATGCTTCGAAGGTCTATGGTGTCGGTTGCAGCTGTTTGAATTTCGTTGGCAGCATAGCGCTTTTTGAAGAAAGACACTTCGAGAATCCACTTGAGAAGGATGGAATCTTCTCTCTGCATGTTCCAAGAAGCAAGACGCTGATGTGCATCGTTGAGTGCATTCTGAATCACATCATTGGAACAAAGGAGCATCGTTGCGGTGAGGGATTCAGAATTCATGTCGAAACCTACATTCTCAAAATAGGTGTTCTTATAGATAAACACAGAGTCGTAAACTGTGTTTCCTTCGTCGTTCACACTAATGGCTTTGGAATTGATGCGGTCGAATTCTTTGCCACCAGATGCCAGTACCATCTCTCGGAACATCGAATAATCATCTCCTAAAGAAGTGATATAGTCGTAAAGGGAAGTAGGCGTGTCAATCATCTCGTCGATGACATAAATATAGCCAGTCTTGGTTTTCACCACTTCCTGCACAACACCATTGTTGAAAGAGATGTGGTTCACGATAAGTCCTTGAGAAAGACCGAGTGAATCAATGCTGATATTCACATATTTGTTGTGCCACATCATGATTCTTCCTCCATTCTCCAAATTGGCAGGAGAAATGGATATGTCGCTTACATGAGAGCGAGTGATGAAGTTCACCTCCTCGGTAGGTTGCACAAAATTCTTATCGTGGACCACAAGGATAGTGGATAGCTGTCCTTTCTTGTTGAGCTCGGTGTAGATTCCGTTATCGATGAACAGCTGGTTCATCTTGGAAAGGCTCGACTCGCTTTTGATGTATTCCTCACTCGACATGTCAACAATCTTCAATTCCTTGTTCTGAATTTCAGTTTGTTGTTTGTTGTAGTGGTCATCATCTTTCAAGTCGGAGCAAGCTACCATGAAAATAAACAGCGAAAGCATTAGCAACATCCGCATAGTTGCTTGCAATGAGATATGATGATTCTTTTTCATAATCTTGTTCTATTTAATCTTCAATTGGAATGAAGGTGATTGTATCGAATTGGAGAGAGAAGTTGCTATTGGTTGACGCAGCAGGGTCGAGCACCACAAACTTGAATGTGTGAGAAGCCGTTTCGGTGAATTCCACTTCTTCAAAGATGGTAGATGTATAGACACCTGGGAGAGGACTTGTTACTTTGGTGTAAGGAGACACATAGGTTGTGATAGGTTTTTTGCTTGCATCCACCTCTTCTGCATCGTCCTCTATATCGTCGAACACCATGCGGAGCAAACCACCGTTTCCATCGCTCTGCTGGCGCATGAAGTTGTGGTTGGTGAGATAGACAATACTGAGTTCTACACGATACTTACCTTTCACGATAGTTGGGGTAGGCATAGAGACAGAACCCATATATCCCACATTATATACCATTCGGTCGTTGTTGTTGACATCCTTCAGGTTGGAACGGCAAGTGACATAGCTGATGTCGCTATAGGATTTGTTCTTAGTGCCTGATTCACCCATTTCGAAACTGAAACAGGAAGCAGTTGCTACACGAGTGTTTTGTTCCGTGCTGGTAGGTTCGGATGGTTGGAAATTGCTTGGACCCACGATGTTCTTGATTTCTGTGTAGTCGGCAAGATCCCAAACGATGGTACTCTGTTTTGGTTCCCAAACAGGAAGCCATGAGCTGAGATGATGCACATAACCATTCTTTGCAAGGATGTTGGAATTGCTGAGGAACTGTGCACTGTTACCCGAAGCATTGAGGATGAGTCGAGCTTCCTCTGTAGTTGCTAACGTGTCGTTGGTAATGGTGAGTACTTGGCTTTTTGCCTCAGTTCCCCAAATGCGAGTCGTATTGCTTCCATTGACAGTTCCTAAATCTTGGGTCGTATATGAATCACCCATGATGTGGTAAGCAACGTATTTGCGGAGGAGGGAATCCTCGGTAAGACCCAAATCATCGTTTGATTTGAGTTTGCTCTTCAAATCAGCAAGGCTGTTGATTCCATTTGCTTGGAAGACTGGGTCTGTGACATTGAGCAAGGTGTAGAAACGCTTGTTGATGATGCGCTGATGCGACTCATTGTAAGTGGTGTCTTGAATGGTGCTCAGTTCCTTCTTCCATCCACTTTCGGAAATAGCCTGTGCCATGATGGTGCTATTGCCAGCTTCCACGATGCGCTGATAAATTGTTTCCACAAGTGGAGTCATCGCTTTTGAAAGCACATAGATTTTTCCATTGAAAGCACTGAGTCCCATCTGTGTCACTTGCCCCTCATTGTTGAGAGTTGCCTGTCCAGCATTGGTAGGGTTGATATTCACAGTGATGTTGTCACCCGTTAAGTTGGTGACATAGCTTTTTAGCACAAATGCTTCAGGAAGGATGGAGTCCTTCACAGTGTGGAAAAGTACGAACTGACGCAGATACTCCTTACCCAATTCCTCGAAGGAGCTCACACCACGACGAGCGTAGAATTCCTTCATGGCAGCATTCGTTGGAGCAAATGCTGTGAAACTGGTTCCGTTGGAGGATTGATTCAATGCGTTATACATGTCGCACGCATTCAGAATACTGACATATTCGGAGAAATCCTCTTCTTCCGACAGATAAGTTGAGATAGGAGAATTGAGAATGTTGGTGTATGTCTGTCCCTTGAATGGATCTGCATTCACGTTGAACACATCCTTATCGCAACTCGTTGTGAGGAAAAGAGAAGATGCAAGCAATAAGAAGAGTCCCATTGCAGCATTCCCATGATGGAGGAATGGAGCCACTCTTGCAAATGCTGTATTCAATATATTATCTTTCAAATTCATAGTTTTCTTTTTTGAAATTCTCAATAATCTTTAAACGCTAAACGCTAAACTTTAAACGTTCTTAGTTTCCAGATGCATAATAAGGATTCTGAACCAGCAATGAGTTGTGGTCTATGTCGGCTTGAGGCAATGGCATGTACCATGCATTCTTGTCCTGAAGCACAGACTGAACCCACGACTGATTAGTAGTTTGGTTGCCTTCCACCACAGCATCGATGAATTGCTGGCGATACTTGTTGTTACCGATGCGTCCGAACCAAAGAAGGTCGTACCAACGTTTTCCTTCGCCCACCAATTCCATTTGTTTCTGATTAAGAACTTCCTCAAGAAGAGTGAATTCGTCGAGCTGCGAAATCTGAATGTCTGCACCTTCGGCATTAGTGTCGATGTCGTTGAAATAGCCAAGGCCAGCACGATTACGAATACGGTTGATGAGTTCTACTGCTTCTCGGTAGTTGCCTTTCATGATTTCCGCCTGAGCCTTTATCAAGATGATTTCTGCCACACGGTAAATGATGAAGTTGGCATCTTGATAAGCTCTCACACCACCCGTGATGTCCTGCACATCAGTACCATTGTATTTCCACATGTATGGTGTGTTCGATGTGCTCCAACCAATGAGAGTACCCGATTCAGGAACGTATGTGGAAAGAAGCATGCGTCCCATGCGTCCATCTGCTACCATACCATTATCAATGAGTTCCTGGGTCTCCCTCTTCAGCTTTTCTGTAGCAACATTGGTGAAGCGTAAGCGGCTACCCGATGATTGGGACCAGAGGGAAGCGAAGTTGTTGGTTTCCTGATTGAGGGCATAGCTCCAGTTCAGTTCGAAGATACTTTCGTTGGTGTTTCCTGCTGAGAAGATATTGTACCAATCATTCGTATTCTTCATGAACGCTGGACGGAAATTGTCGGTAGCGTTGAGAATCAAGTCGCAATATTTGATGCATTCATCGTAATCCTCGCTCCATAGGCAGGCATCTGCCATCAGTGCATAGAGTGCCCATTTTGTTACACGTCCTTTGGTTTGCCAATCCACTTCGTAAGTACCTTTTGCAGCACCTGTTCCAAGAGCGGTTAAGCAGTCTTGCTTCACTTGCATCACAATAGAATCCTCTGTCGTTTTAGCGATGTCGAACGATTCATTATCATCCACGTATGCTTTTAGAATCAGAGGAACTTCCTTGTAGTTCTTGGCAAGGATGAGATAGTTGTAAGCACGTTGGAAATATGCTTCGCAAAGGTGAGAGTTCATCACGGCATCGTAGTAGGTGTTGTCCCTATCTTTCACGCTTGGTGCATAGTTAATCACCGAGTTTGCCATGTTGATGACCTTGTAAACAGAAGAGTAGTCACAGAGTGCATATTCAGGAGTGAGGTTGAAATCTTGCAATTTGTTATCGGCAGCATTGCTCGAATAGAATGTTCCACCACGCAGCTCACCCCACTTAATATAATTAGGTACACAAGTACGCATGTAGTAATATCCAGAAGCAATGACAGCTTCCACATCTTCCTTCGACTGCCAATAATCGTCTGTCACTTGCTCATTGTTTGGCTTCACATCGAGCCAGTCGTTGCAGGAAGATAAAACGAACGATGAAGCGAGAAGAGTGAAAAGTGAAAGGTGAAAAGTGAAAAGTGAAGAGCGAAGCGTGAAGAGTTGGACCATCACGTTACTCATCTTCTCAGTTCTTTTTCGCATATAGTTGATTAATCTGTTCATAGTGTTCTTGATGCTTAAAAGTTGACAGTCAATGCAGCAGTCAGACGCTTCGAAACAGGAGTGGTAGCACCATCCATGTAGAGTTGCGTTGCTGTAGGTAGTTTCACTTCTGGGTCTTGTCCCTTGTAGCTGGTCCATGTGAAGAGGTCGTATGCCGTTACAAGGATATTGGCACGAGTGATGCCTATGTTCAGCTTCTTGAGCCAGTTCTTAGGTAGGTTCCATCCCAACGAGAGTGTCTTCAGACGGATGAATGAAGCACTTTCCACGTATCGGTCTGAACCTAAATAGTTGTAGCCCATGCCATAGAGTGCACGAGGAATGTCTGTCTGATCGCCTTCTGTACGCCAACGGTGCAACACGGCAGTTGACTGATTGGCTGTGCCATACATGTTCTCGAGATTCATACGTGCGGAGTTGATGACCTTCTGTCCGAAACGTCCGAAGAAGAAGGTGGTGAGGGTGAGGTCTTTCCATTTCAGTTGGAAGCCACCACCACCCGTTACCTTAGGGTTGGCATTGCCTAAATACACAATATCGTTTTCATTGATAACGCCATCGTGGTTGATGTCGTCGTATTGAGCATCACCTGGATAAACGAGCGTTGTTCCGTTTCGCATCACGATTGGGTCGCCGTTGTAGTCATGCATCACGCCTCCGTTCTCATCACGAGCGTAGGTCTCCTGAGTGTTCTGATACACTCCCTTGTAACGGTATCCGAAGAACGCGCCGATAGGTGCTCCTTCCACGATGCGCAGTGCATAGTTTCCATTGCCGAAGGTGTAGTTCTCGTAGGAATAAGTAGCAGGAAGTTTTTCCACCTTATTCACGTTTCGGCTCACATTGGCATTCACTGTCAGTGTCCAAGGTCCGCTTTGCAGCACCTTATAGTCGAAGCGCAACTCTGCACCCTTGTTGCTCAGTTCTCCCGAGTTGAGCCAAGCGATGTTGGCATAACCTGTAGTGACTGGCAGTGCAGTGCTCTTCAGCAGGAGGTCGGTGGTCTTCTTGTCGTAGTAGTCGAAGGTGATGCCGAGGCGGTCCCAAAGACGAATGTCGATACCTACGTCGAATTCACGAGTGGTTTCCCATTTCAGTTTGTCGAGTTGCATACGCACTGGATAGATGGCACTCATATCCACGTATTGTCCGAGGCTCTGATAAGCACCGAAGTAGTAGGCAGAACCAGTAGGTGCCTTACCTACCCATCCCAAACCGACACGTATCTTTCCTTCTGTGAGCCAGCTCTTCACGCTCTTGCTCCAAAAGTGTTCGCGGTCGAAGTTCCATGCCAAACCGAAAGCAGGGTAGGTACCAAATCGGTTCTTCGAACCCATGGCAGAGTTGCCTTCGTGGTTGATGGTGGCTTTTGCTACGTAGCGATTATCGAAGGTGTAAACCAATTGCAGCAGTCCTGCAATGGAACGACGTTCTGAATCACCAGAACCTGCACTTGCTACCACGCTACCCACCACTGGGTCGGAGAGGTTGGTGGAAGCATTTCCGTAGGTGACACTTGTTTCGCTGAAAGACTGACTCTGATAGGTGCGAACAAGAGCCGTACCAATCAGATTGTGCTTCTCTGCGAAGGTGTTATTGTAAATGAGTTTCAGTTCGCTCTGCAGGGAGAAGGCATCGGTTGTGGCATCCGTTGAACGGTTGGCATTGGCACTGGTCCAAAGCACACCCGTTGCCTCCTGAGGGAGGAACTGCTTGTTCTTAGTAGTACGCATATTCATGCTCACCCATCCATTGAAGCGTAGATGGAATGGGAAATCATATTCCAAGGTCACTGTCATCTTCTCCTCGCGCTGAGTGGTTTTGTTGTAGCCCAAATCCACGAGCGCCACTGGATTGTAATTGCTGGAGTAAGCACCTTGGAAATCGCTTTGCTGAGTGAAATAGCGGTCGGTAGGCTGTCCTGTTGCATCGTCTATCCAGTATGGACTCAAGTTAGGCATTTTCTTCATAGCCATGGAACGAGCACTGGAAAGCACGTTGGCATCCTTCTTGGTATTGGTGAAAGAGAAGTCGGTATGCACTCGCAGACGGTCAGAGAAGTTGTAGGTAATCTTCATTTGGGTTGACAAACGGTTCATGCCTGTTCCCTTGGTAGTACCCTGCTCATCGTAATAACCGAGCGCCAAGCGATAGCGTGCCTTTTCTCCACCTCCACTCATCGAGAAGTTGTTATCTGTGACGAGTGCATTCTGCTTCACTTGGTCGAGCCAGTCGGTATCTACGTTGTATTCGTCGAAATACTGATAGTTAGGATTGTAGTTGATTTCTGAAGTGTTGAACAGGTTGTTCATTTCTGTCGATGCATTCATCACACCCTTTGCATTGGCTGCGTTCCATAGCTCGTCCTGCATCAGTGCCTTATACTGAGCTCCATTCAGAAGAGGGATGCTCTCAGGCTCATACTTGGCAGTGAACTTGGTCTGGAAGGAGAACTGGGTCTTGCCCATCGCACCCTTCTTCGTGTTGATGAGCAGCACACCATTGGCACCACGGCTTCCATAGATGGCTGTGGCACTCGCATCTTTCAGCACCTCGATGCTTTCGATGTTGGATGGAGCAATGTTGAGCAACGCACCGAAATCTTCCTCGTCGGCAGTCTGGAAGTTGAAATCGTCGGAAATCTCTGTGTCGTAAGGCACACCATCCACCACAATCAGCGGTTCTGCATCTCCATACAGGGTGTTGGTACCACGGATTCGGATGGCGCTTCTTGCACCTGGGTCACCACCCATGGTAATATCCAAACCCGCAATTTGTCCCTGCAAGGCTTCTTCCACGGATGCCACAGGAGTCTGGTCAACGATTTCAGCCATTTGTAGTGTCTGAACGGCACTGGTCTGCTCGATGCGGCTGATTCCCATTTGGTCCACTTTCCTGCCCGATACCACCACTTCCTGAAGTCGCTGTGCATCGTCCTCTTTCAGTGTCACGTTCAGGGTTTTCTGCCCTGTGTATTTGATGGTTTGAGTCTTCATACCAATATAGGAGATTCTGATACTCAGACTCTTTTTCTCTGCTGGCACCTGAATGCGGAAATTACCTTCCAAATCCGTCACGGCACCATTCAAATAACGGTTTTGTGAATTGACGAACACCACGTTGGCACCCACCACTGGTTCTTGTGCACCTCCGAAGTATTCTATCACCTTTCCCGTCACCACATTCTGCTGAGCCCAGGCTGACGATATGAACGTCAGCATGAGTAGCAGAAGTGAGATTCGTATCCTTATATTTGATGTCTTCATCTATGTTTTTTTGAGTTTTTAAGTTTTTAAGTTTTTGAGTTTTTAAGTTTTAGCGGAGAAATGTAACTTCGTTAAACTTTAAACTTTAAACTAAGGTTTCAAGAATCCTTTTAATCCTTTAAATCCTTGATGCATTCTACTCCCCTCTCCCTTCGGAGAGGGGTTGGGGGTGAGGCTTTTTCACTTCAAAACCCCATCAATCAGGTGGAAGCATCCATCGCTGAAAGCAAATGGTAGATAGTGGTATTGGTTGTTGACCTGAACGAAGGTGGAACCTTCCGCATTGAAGCGCACGCTCAGAGCCGCACCATTATCCTCAATCTGCATCTTTTCCGTACCCGTTGTGTAGAATTCACCTTTGCATGAACTACCCAAGTAAGGATAGCTGGTGAATGAATTCATGGTCGATGTGATGAAGTAGGAGCGCAGATAGGCAGCCAACTGGTTCTTGTTGGTTCCCGTCACGCTTCCATCCAATGTGCCATCCTTCACGGTGAGTTTGCTGCATCCAGGAATATCCGTCAGATTGGCGATGATGGCATCGTTCGTAGGAACGAAGCAGATGAAACGAGTGTCTTCAGTAGGCAGAATACTGTTGCTCAGGGCATTTCCCTCGGTGAGTCCAGCCTTTTGCAACAACTGTGCAAACATGTAGTAACTGAAATTCTTATCGTTACAAACTGCCAAACGACGTGCCAATCCATCTCCCGAAGCTGGTTGGAAGATGGCTTCTGCATCGTAGGAGTAAGAAGAACCGTTGTCCCAGTTCTTTCCATTGTTCTGAATAGGGTGGAAAGCAACGAATGGATCGCCATCGTAAGTAGGTTCCAATTGCTCGTTGAAGAGAGCATTGGTGGTGATGCGTCCATTGTCGATGAACCAATAATTATAGGCGGTGTTGGTTTCAATCACCGCTGTGCCACTGCTTGGAAGCGATGCCACATTGGTAGCGGTGTGGATATTCACGATGTCGCGCATGGCTCCCGAACCCAATGCCACAAAGTCGCCTGCCTCGGAACTGTATTGCTGCAATTCCTTACCCGTTGTCGTGGTGTAGAGACGCATGGCTGGGTCAGTGGCAGCAAACTGAGCGTTCTTTGGCATGAGCGTGACGAACTTACTCTTGTTGCTTGCTAACGAAAGCACGAGTTCCGAACCATCCAGTGCATACAGGTAATCCATATAGGTGGTGTCCTTGAATGCAGGTCCCACGACAGACGAGAAGATGGCTGGAGCATCCATGTGGTCCATACCATAGAGCACACCGTTGGCGCACATCCTGCGGTCTGTCACCTCGTCGGGATTCACATTCACCTCTGTGCCATACACCGTGAGAACCTTTCCGTTCTTGATTTCCTCAGGGAAGGAGATGAAGTTGTCTTTCGAGAAGCTCTGCATGATGAAGTATTCCAGAATCTTTCCATCGAGACCCTCCAGGGATGAATAGCCTCCATCCGCTGTCCAATAGGTCTTGAAGAAATCCTCAATGGCTTTGTTCGATGGAACGAACAAGTTGTAGCCGTCCTTCTCCAATTGGTTAATTTGCAGATAGCTGGTCGAAGGCCATTCGCAGGCTATGGCAGGGAGAGAACCATGTCGGTGAATATATGCCTGATAGCCCAAGTTGGCATTCGTCTCGTCGTCAGCCAATTCGTATGTGCTGTATTTGTCGTAGATGCCGAGGAATTGCGAGTAGTCTGCATCATTCTTCAGTTCATCATAAATCGTGTTGAGTGGCTCAATCACTTGGTCCACATGATACAGGTAGCCATTGTCTGTCACTACCGCAGTCTCATCCGTCACACGTCCGTTGGCGATGTTGAAATAGCCCATCGCGCCACCCGAATTCCACGTGCTGTTAGGGAAGAAATACTTGTAGTTGTAGTCAGCGTCGATGCCCTTGGTTTCAAACAGTTTGTTGCTCAACACAGGCAGATAACGCTCGTAGTGGTACAGATGCAGGAGCGTGTCGCTCGTAGCATTGGCTGTGAATCTCACGCGAACCTCTTCTATTGGGTCTTGCGAGTAGGTGCGGTGCTTATAGTAATAGCCCGCATTCACTCCCTTCTGCTCATCTGAAGCACCATCTCCTTCCGACGGACGGAAATTCACCATCTTGTTCCAGTCGAAGGCATAGTACATCACATGGTAGTTGATGAGTTTGGTGAGATACTGTGGGTCCTTGGCATACAGGTCGTCGATGCTGCCATACCCCTTCTTCTGCAAGAAACTTGCAAACGCTTCGTCGTTTGGTGCCGCTACCGTCACGATACTGTTTCCATCCACTACGCGCTTATAGCCCGAGAGGTCAACGCCGCGTAGGAAGGTCTTGTAGTTCCCATCCTTTTGTAGCACCTCGTAGGCATTGCCTTTCAGCCAGTCGGGCGACTTGTAGTGTTCGTCGTCAGCAATGTCGGAGCAACCAAACAGAGCAAATGCGCCCAAGCTGAGTACTCCCAGTTTAAACGCATTCCTCCTTGTCAGTTGTTTTAGAATAATACTCATTTATTTAGTTAGTTAAGTTATGTCCTAGCAGAAATTAAAAATGAAAAATTAAAAATTAAAAATTATAAGTAACTATTCAGCGAATAATATCAAGGAGTGTCACTTTGTGACAGAAATCTCACAAATCTTTTCAAATCTTTCAATAATCTTCAAAATACTATTTGTATGATTTATATAGATTTGGCTACTCAGAGCTAAAGGTTCAAGTTTCACAACGGAAAAATCGGAAATTTTTCGGAAATTCGGAAAATTTTTAAGAATCATCGTATGAAAAGAATCTTTCTTTTCTGTTTTTCCGTTCTTTTCCGTTTATTCCGTTGTTCCTTTAAAATCCTTTAAATCCTTGATTCACTTTTCACTCTTCACTATTATAGGGGTCGCCTTCGGCTCGAAATGAAGTTTAAAATTAAAACGTAAATTTTTTTTTTAAAATTCTAAATGATAATTCTAAATATAATTTCAAGCGAAGCGCCCCAAATCCTTTAAATCCTTGATGAATTTTTCACTGTTCACTTCTCACTTTCTCCTCCCCTCGGGGAGGTTGGGAGGGGGCTTCTCATTTATAATACTTCTTCCCATCCTGAATCCAGATGCCTTTTTCCTCCTGAGTAGGCATACCATTCAGGTTCCATTTCTGTGATGCTTTTGAGTCAGCATTCAGTTGATGGATGGCATCCGTTTCTTTCACAGCAAGCACACCTTCGCTCATCAGTCGGCTCGTGTCCCATTCCTTGCCTTCGCCTGGAACAGCAGGGATGATTTCCGCGAAACCCGTTCCGCTGGTGCTTCCAGCTGCAAAGACCTTGAATTTCACACTGCTGTCCAAGTCGTCAGCTCCATCGATGTCGAGTTGAAGTACAGCATCGTTCAGTGCCAACGCACCCGTCACAGATATGCTGTTGGTCGTGCCGCTTTTCTTGGCAGGCACCTCTAAGATGGCACCCTTCTGCATGGTCAGTGAACCCGTGAGTTTCAGCTTGCTGCCATTCACCAACGAGTCGCCACCCATCACGATACCGTCTTTTGCCACCGTGACAGCTCCTGCCACGCTTCCTGTTCCCTTCAAGGTGGCATCGGCATTCACCTTCACCGTACCACTGCCCGTCTTCGAACCATTCACAATCAGTTCTCCGCCATTCACCGTGGTCGTTCCCTCGTAGATGTTGGCACCTGTCAGTCGCCAATATCCCGTTCCTTCCTTGATGATGCTGGTCTTGCCCTTGTATTTGTTGTTGGAGCATTCGTTGTTGATAACGCCCCTGAAAGTCTCGTCCGTGTTAGCACCACCCACTTGCCATGTCATCGTAGCACTGTTGTTTTGCTTGTCTGCACAGCTCAGGTAAGTGCCTGTGTCTCCACCAAGTCCACCCAGTTTCACGGTGCTTCCGTTCTTCCAGCACACCACGCGTGTGTTGCCTTTCAGATACACCCTCGCATTCGGCATGTTCACGCTTCCGCTGTTGAACATCAGCTGAGAGCCGTCGCCGCTCGTACCGTTTCCCTTAGCCACCAAAGTGCCATAGAAGCCAGTCCAGTCGCCGCAGATGTATTCTCTCACGTAAGGAACTTGGTATTCAATCGTGCCAGTGCCCGTCACCTTCGAATTGATGGAGCAGTTGCGCTGCACGGTAAAGGTGCTATAGGTGTTTTCCTTTGCCTCAATCGGGAATTCGTAGTTCAAGCCCATGTCGTTCTTTGCCTTGGCAACGAAACCACCGCCAGCCAGCACGAGTTTCTTCGACACGTTTCCGCTCTTGCCGAGATAGACACGCTCCTTCGAGCCAAACGAGCTCAGGTATTCCAGTTGCAGGATTCCGCCCTCCACGATGGTCGAACCGTCATATTGGAAGAAGTCCGCACTGCCAGGCTTGAACGTTCCCTTTCCCGAAAGCGTGAAGTCGCCTGAGCCTTCGAGTGCTCCGTTCATTTGGAAAATCACGTTCTGCTCGATGTTGAAGCCCGTGGATTGGTAGATTTTCGCACTTCGGTTGGTGGTAGCCTTCGCACCCGTGTAGTTCCATGTGCCGCCATCCCAAATCCAGTTCTGCGCATATTCGATGGAAGCACCGAGCGCACTTGCCACACCTCCGTCTGCCACGCTGTTGAACGCGTATGTTCCCTCGTGCAGCACCGAAGCGCCTGTATAGTCGAGTGGGGTAGATACCGCCAACGTTCCTTTACCCGTCTTGTTGATGGACCCCGTTCCTGCAATGGTACCAGTGGCAGTGCCAATCACCTTGATGTTCACGGTGGAACCCTCCGCGTTGTTCACAACCACGCTGGCAGGACTCACCGTCTCGTTGAGCAGCACGTTGGTAGTCTTGTCCGTCTCAATCAGCACCTTGCTGTTGTCCGTGTACGCACCTTCAATCCAGCAGTCCTGCGTCGTGTTCCAATACCCCATTGTGTTGCCGCTCCACGTGTAGTTCGGCTCGTAGTTCTTCACGTCCACCATTTCCACGTATTCAGGCTGAGTCTTCGTGCTCAGGGTGGAGTAGGAGGAACTCACTTCGTCCTTCGTTGCCTTGATTCTGAACTGGTAAGGCGAACCCGCTTTCAGTCCAGTCACTGTATAGCTTTCCTGGTTGGCATCCACCGTTGCCACGGTTTCGTAGCTGCCACCCGTTTCCATTTCGATGACAAACTGCTGCTCACCCTCGGTGAAGTCGTACCACGAGAGGGAGATGCTGCTGTCGGTAGCTCCCGTTGATTGGAAGAGCACAGGAGCACGCAGGTAAGTCTCCACGCTTTCCCTGCTGATGCTGTTGATATAGTTCTCGATATTGGCATAGCCGTTCGCAGCAATCTTCATGGCGTCGTTCTTGGCAGGGTCGGTGCCGTTGGCATTCTCCCATTCGTCAGGCATTCCGTCGCCATCCTTGTCAGCAGGCTTCGTCCACGTTTTCAGCGTCCACGACGTTGGGATGCCGAAAGGCAATTGGCTCTCGTCGGAGAGGAACGCACCTTCCTTGCCAAAGCTCTTCACCTCGCGCACCATGTAGCAGTCAGCCAAGTCACGATAAGGGAGGGAAGCGCCCACGTTAGGAAGAAGACTGTCAGCAAGCACCTTCGCCGACCAGATGTCCAAGGCAGGATAGCCGAAGCCCGTCGTGTGGAACGTAGGTCCACCGCTGTATTCGCTATGAGGAATCTCGTATGGGTCGAGCTTGCCGTTCATGTTCTTGTCCTGCCAGTTGTCCGTGGCATACACGTGGAAGTCGGCATTTCCGCTTGTGATGGCGTTGGCACCGCTTCCCGTCATAGGACCGTTGATGAACAAGTTGCTGTTGATATGCACATGGCTCGTACCCTCCGAATCGCCACCCATCAGGTAGCAACCGTTCTTCCAGTCATACACGATGTTGTTCACGTATTGGTTCGTGCCCTTCACCTTGTTGTTTCGGGTGGAGTTATCCACGTAGAGGTTCCTGTAAAGCGTGATGCTGTCAGCCTGCATCAGTCCGCCAGCGGAGTGGGAGAGGAGACCCTGCCCGATGATGCAGTTCTGCAAGGTAATCAGCTGAGGAGCCGTTCCCTTCGAGTCCCAGTTGATGGAGAAGGTCTCGTCCAAGCCCCACGAGAAGGAGCAGTGGTCGAAAATCATGTTTTTGCCATTGGCGATACCAGCGGCATCCTTGCCACTCGAACCACCCTTGCCCATGCGGAACTTCACATAGCGCACGATGGTGTTGTCAGCACTCGTGAACGTCACGCCGTCGCCATACACGATGATGCCCTCGCCTGGAGCCGTCTGACCTGCCACATAGAGGTTCTTGGCAAAGCCGATGCGGCTGGAAATCTTGATGACGCCCGACACGTCGAACACCACGATGCGGTTGGGTTGACTCACAGCATCGCGCAACGAGCCCGTTCCCGAGTCGTTCAGATTGGTGACGTGATACACCGAACCCGTGCGTCCACCCGTTGCAAAACGTCCCCATCCCTGAGCCTCAGGGAAAGCCAGTTGTTGAGCGTTGGAGCTGATGCTCACGAGAGCGATGCTGCCAGCAAGAAGCAGTTTATTGACAGAATTCATATCGTTAATTAGTTAAAAGTAAATCAGCGATTTAAAGGATTTAAAAGGAATCTAACTTCGTTAAACGTTAAACTTTAAACTTTAAACGCTTTTGCAAAGATAAGGAAAAACATGGAATACCTCAAACATTCAGATTGATTTTATTCCACCATTATATAAATATGTACATTTAACACAACAGAATGAACGATTTAACACGATTCATCCTGCATGATGCTTTCAAACCCTCTAATGAGGCAATATAACGCAAAAGAAAGACGACGAAATTCACCCCGAAAAAGGGTAAAAAATGTAAGCCACAGAAGTCCCCCATAAATAGGACTGAAAGATAAAGTCCTGAACAACAGAGAAATATATTTTCTCAAATACTATTCACCTAACACAACTAACAAACATAACATCCTAACATTAGGCTTTTTTTATAACTGCTCTTCTTATGTATAATTTATGTATATTTTATATACTATATATTATTATTAATTGTATTATTTACAATTATTATTAGTTAATAATGAAGATTAAATCATCTTCTCTCTCCTTTTCTCTAAATCAAAACAAATAAAAACCCCTCATGTTATGTTGTTATGTTATGTATGTTATGTCTTCTACGAATCTGCTCCCATGCTATAGGGAATTCACTTCTGTGCTATAGGGGATTCACTCCAGTACGATAGGGGACGTACTGCCAGTCCGTTGGTATCGTACTCTTAGTCCGTTGGGAACGTACTATCAGTCCGTTGGGAACGTACTGGAGTTGTGACCCAATGAAAATGAAAAAGAAATAAGAGCCATGATGCTCGAAAATAAGCACAGAACGTGCGAAGAATTACATGCGTAGGCGGAATCCCACTAACTTTTTTGGCTTTTCGGTCTTTCTTTTGCGGTCAAAATCTTGTCAAAATCTATATTTTCTACTGAAATTCTTGTCTTTTTGAGTCGTAAACTCTTTGGAGTTGGTGGGCGAGAGAGCGTACTTCTCGCTGTTTGCTTTCTTCGGAAACGATGAGATGGAGGGTGCTGAGCTGCTGGAAAAAGGAGGTGCGTGCCTCTGTGATTCGATTGAAATCTTGCTTCGAGCGACATTCATTGAGCCGTTTCTCTACGTTCTTGATGGTGGCTATGACTCCTGCCGCTGGGATGGAATACTCGCCTTGTTTTGTGGTTTTCAAGGTTTCCAAGCCTTTCCATGTGCTTCTCAGGCGTTCCGCCTCGTCGGATGTCAAGTAGGGTGATTGGGTGGCTTCGTCTATTTTCTCCTTCAGTTCCTGAATGTCGTTTTCGTAGGTGGCGAGCACGGTCTGTAACATGTCGGGGGAAGCGACGCTTTCCCATCGATCATGATACGACTCGAGGGCTTGCATCGTGTCGTGATAGGGGGATGAACCGACAAGGAGTGTGTCTCCTCCTGTCTCTTCAAGGGTGTATGCTGTGGTGTCGGCATCTATATACGTGGTTTCTGATACGTAGGTGTCGGGGGTTCTCTTCTGTTCTGAGGAACAGGATGAGAAAAGAGTGAGAAGTGAAAAGAGAAGAGTGAAAAGAAAAGAAGCCCCCACCCAGCCTCCCCGAGGGGAGGAGAATGTAGAATGATGGAAATACTTTGGTTTCATGATTGTGTTGTAGAAAAAAGGAGAGAGGCGCGTTGCCCCTCTCCAAAATGTTGTTTGAGTTTATCAGTTTTTGTTTTTAAGTTTTGCGGAGCTGAGTAACTTCGTTAAACTTTAAACTTTAAACTTTAAACGTTAGACTCATTATTCGCTATAGTCCATCTTGCTCATGCGAACGTAGGTGTTGTAACGCTTCTGAGCTGCCTTCTTGGCTGCGTCGAAGAGTTCCTGTGCCTCTGCTGGCTTCACCTTCTTGAGCGAGAGGTAACGTACCTCACCTTCGAGGAATGCCTGGAAGTCATCCCACTTAGGCTCCTTGGAGTCG
>OCVV011238646.1_pt1 | contig 17277 bp, 13 predicted proteins | sample 1539721 | NCBI WGS metagenome assembly OCVV01 (sample SAMN02144230, study PRJEB22623) | gut metagenome | biome: sheep rumen | host: Ovis aries | place: New Zealand | reverse complement strand
TGCGGCTATCGCCGTTCTTACAGGTGCAGGCGCAGGTGTCGGTATAGGTATCGCAACTGCAAAGGCTACAGAATCTATCGCACGTCAGCCCGAAGCAAAGGGTGATATCAGAACAGCACTTATTCTCGGATGTGCTCTTGCAGAAGCTACCGCTATCTATGGCTTTGTTATCGCACTCCTTATCATAGGCAAGATAAAATAAGGAGGGCAAATAATGCTTAATTTTGAGTTCTGGAGTATCGTCGAAACAGTTGCTAATATCATCATACTGTTCATACTCCTCAGAATATTCCTTTTCAAACCCATAAATAAGATGAAAAATGAGCGTACACGCACTATTCAGGAGAACCTTGATTCAGCCGAGAAGGCAAGAACAGAAGCCGAGGAACTGAAAGAACAGTACGAGAATACTATCGGTGATGCTAAGGAAGAGGCTAAGAATATCATCATGAAAGCTCATGATGACGCTGAATCCGAAAGAGCCGCTATCATAAAGAAGGCTCATGAAGAGGCAGATCAGAAGGTGGCAGAGGCCGACAAGGAGATCGAAAACGAAAGAAAGAAGGTTCTCCGTCAGGCTCAGTCCGAGATCGCTGATCTTGCTATCGAAGCTGCTTCAAAGATCGTGGGCGCTAATGTTGACGACGAGAAGAACCGCCGTCTTGTTGACGAATTCCTCTCAAATGAGGAGGTTGGCAAATAATGAAGGACTACACTAAAGAGTACCTGAATGAGCTTCTTCGCCTTGATATCTCTCAGGATGACTGCGAGAAGACAAAAAAGATACTCACTGAGGTAGGGGATGTTGCCGATACTCTGTCAAATCCTCTTGTTACTCACGAAGAAAAGCGCAATATCATAAATAAGCTCTTCCCCGAATCAATACAGAAGTTCATGATGAACGCTGTCAGGGAAGGTCAGATCGGAAATATGGCTGAACTGCTGGAGGATTACAACGATGTCCTCATCGAAAAGCAGGGAAGCATCAAGGCTCTGGTCCGCTATGTTACTCCCCTTACCGAGTCACAGCAGGCTGACCTGAAGAAATTCATCATGGAGAAGTTCGTCAAGGAGGACGTCGATATCGAATACCGCAAGGATCCCGATATCATCGGCGGTTTCATCCTGACAGCAGGCGATGTTGAGTACGATAAGAGTTACCGTACAAGTCTCCGACAGATGAAGGAAACTCTCCAGACAAAGGCTGCCGAATACGTTGACGGCGGAAATGCACCAAAGGACAGAAAGAACAGCGATATTATATCCGTTCTCAAGACCGAGGTCAAGGACTTCGAGGTAAAGTCAGGCGCTACCGCTACAGGCTTCATCACCCGTCTCGGCGACGGTATCGCAAGTGTTCACGGCATGAATTCCGTTATGTACGGCGAACTTGTTGAATTCGAGAACGGCGTAAGAGGCATCGTTCAGAATCTGGAAGAAAAGTCAGTGGGAGTCGTTCTTCTCGGCGATGACCACGGCCTTACAGAAGGCTCTTCCGTTGTCCGCACAGGCAAGCGTGCAGGTGTCGGCGTAAGCGATGAGCTCCTCGGCAGAGTAGTTGACGCTCTCGGTGCGCCTATCGACGGTCTCGGCGATATCAAAGCTGACGATTACTTCCCCATCGAGCGTGAAGCTCCCGGCGTTATCGAGCGTAAATCAGTAAATGTACCTTTACAGACAGGTATACTTGCCATAGACTCGATGTTCCCTATCGGACGTGGACAGCGTGAGCTTATCATCGGCGACAGACAGACAGGTAAGACCTCTATCGCTGTTGATACCATGATAAACCAGAAGGGACAGGACGTTATCTGTATCTATGTTGCCATAGGTCAGAAGTCCTCAACTGTTGCTCAGGTAGTGGGCACACTTAAAAAATACGGCGCTATGGACTACTCGGTAGTAGTTTGTGCTTCTGCCAGCGACCCTGCGCCTTTCCAGTACATAGCGCCTTATTCGGGTACAGCTATGGCTGAGTACTTCATGTCCAAGGGCAAGGATGTACTTATTATATATGATGATCTGTCAAAGCACGCCGTTGCTTACCGTGCAATGTCGCTGCTTCTCCACAGACCTCCCGGACGTGAGGCTTACCCGGGCGACGTATTCTATCTCCATTCGAGACTGCTTGAACGTTCCAGCCGTCTTGATGACGAGCACGGCGGCGGTTCACTTACAGCACTGCCTATCATAGAAACTCTCGCAGGCGATATCTCCGCATACATCCCGACTAACGTAATATCCATCACAGACGGTCAGATCTTCCTTGAGAGCGAGCTTTTCAACAGCGGTCTGCGTCCTGCGGTGAACTACGGACTTTCCGTATCCCGTGTCGGCGGTGCCGCACAGACAAAGGCTATGAAGAAGGCCGCAGGAAATCTCCGTATCGACCTTGCACAGTTCAAGGAAATGGAGATATTCACACAGTTCTCATCGGAACTGGATCAGGCTACCACAGACCTTCTCGACCACGGACGTATGCTTACAGAGCTGCTGAAACAGCCGCTGTACAATCCGCTTCCGCACTATGAGCAGGTAATACTTCTCTATGCCGCTCAGCACGGCTTCTTCAAGGGCATTCCGCTGAAGGAACTGCGTGAACACAGAAACGAGCTTATGACATATATCAGAAGCTATGGTCAGGATATAATCTCCGAACTTGAGGAGAACAAGGTACTCACAGACGATCTTATGGAGCGTATTGAGCGTATCCTTACTGCTTTTGAGGAATAAGGGGTGATATTATGCCCAATATGAGAGAAATACGTGAGCGTATCGCAAGTATCCAGCAGATACTTAAGATCACCAACGCTATGTACCTTATGTCATCCTCAAAGCTGAAGAAGGCAAGAAAGTCCCTTGAGGCAACTGAGCCTTACTTCTATAAGCTCCAGTCCACTATCGACAGTGTGCTTGAGCATACTCCCCATACCCGTCAGCAGTTCTTCAACAGGCGTTCGGATATCCCCGACGAAAAGCGTAAAAAGGGATATATCGTCATTACGGCTGATAAGGGACTCTGCGGAAGCTATAACCACAATATCATGAAGTATACCGAACAGGAGCTTGAAAAAGCTGCTGACCTTGACAACTGCTACCTTTTCGTTATCGGTCAGGTGGGAAGAATGTATTTCCAGCGCCGTATGAACAGCGGCAAGAAAGCGTTCGTAGACGGAGAATTCCTCTACACCACCCAGAATCCTACTCTCTACAGGGCAGGCGAGATAGCTGAAATGGTCATCGAAAAATTCGAGAGCGGCGATCTTGACGAGGTATACCTTATATATACGGATATGGTAACATCCAACCAGCAGGAGGCAAGAACTCTCCGCCTTCTGCCTTTCGAGAGAAAGCACTTCGGCAAGGCTGAGGACGGTACCATGAAGAAGCTGCCGAAGGCTTCGTTCATGCCGTCACCTGAGGAGGTAATGAACTACCTTATCCCTCAGTACGCAAAGGGCATCATCTACGGTGCAATGGTTGAGGCTTTCTGCTGTGAACAGCAGTCGAGAATGACCGCTATGGATGCCGCTACAAACAGTGCCAAGGACATGATAAAGGATCTGTCGCTGATGTACAACCGTGCAAGACAGGCGGCTATCACTCAGGAGATAACCGAGGTCTGCGGCGGTGCGGCTTCACTGGATGAGTAAATATTTATTTGTAGGGGAGGGCGCCCTCGCCCTCCCGAAATAAACGCAACATTTACAACGGGAGCCCGAGGGCGGCGTTCCCTGCAATTGGTTTATCCCAAATTCTCTTAAAAAGGAGAAAAAAATGGAAAAAGGAAAAATAACTCAGGTCATCGGACCTGTTATTGACGTTGAGTTCGCAAACGGCAAGCTTCCTATGATAAGGGATGCCCTTACCGTTGAAGTGGACGGCAAACAGCGTGTTATGGAAGTCGCTCAGCATATGGGCAACCATATCGTCCGCTGTATCATGCTGGCTACCAGTGAAGGACTCAGCAAGAATATGGAAGTTACAGCTACAGGCTCATGCATAAAAGTGCCTGTAGGCGAGAAAACTCTCGGACGTATGTTCAACGTTCTCGGCGAGCCTATCGACAAGCAGGGCGACGTCGGAACAGACGAAAGATGGGAGATACACAGAAAAGCCCCTACATTCCAGGATCAGAGCCCTGTGGTTGAGGTGCTGGAAACAGGAATCAAGGTCATCGACCTTATCGCTCCTTACGCTAAGGGCGGTAAGATAGGACTTTTCGGCGGTGCGGGCGTTGGTAAGACCGTTCTTATACAGGAGCTTATCAGAAATATCGCTACCGAGCACGGCGGCTACTCTATCTTCACCGGTGTCGGCGAGCGTTCCCGTGAGGGTAACGACCTCTGGAACGAAATGCAGGAATCAGGCGTTATCGCTAAGACTGCACTTGTTTTCGGTCAGATGAACGAGCCTCCGGGATCACGTATGCGTGTTGCTCAGACAGGTCTTACTATGGCTGAATACTTCCGTGACTGCGAACACAAGGACGTTCTGCTGTTCATCGACAACATCTTCCGTTACGTTCAGGCAGGTTCCGAGGTCTCGGCACTTCTCGGCCGTATGCCTTCTGCCGTTGGTTATCAGCCTACACTGGCTACGGAAGTGGGCGAACTTCAGGAGCGTATCACTTCCACAAAGAACGGCTCTATCACATCGGTACAGGCTGTATACGTGCCTGCGGATGACCTGACAGACCCTGCGCCTGCCATCACATTCGCACATCTGGACGCTACTACCGTTCTTTCACGTAAGATAGTTGAACAGGGTATCTACCCTGCTGTTGACCCGCTGGAGTCAAATTCACGTATCCTCGAACCCGAGATCGTCGGTGAGGAGCACTACAACGTTGCAAGACGCACTCAGGAGCTTCTCCAGAAATACAAGGAATTACAGGATATCATCGCCATCCTCGGTATGGAAGAACTGGACGAGGAGGACAAACTGGCTGTATACCGTGCAAGAAAGATACAGAAGTTCCTCTCACAGCCTTTCAACGTTGCCGAGAACTTCACAGGTCTCAAGGGCAAGTACGTTCCGCTGAAGGACACTATCGAGGGATTCAAGGCCATCATCGACGGCGATATGGATAAGTACCCCGAGGCTGCATTCCTCATGGCAGGAACTATCGACGATGTCCTCATCAAGGCCAAGCAGATAGAGGAGTAAGGGAGGCTTATCATGGCTAAGACCTTTCATCTTGAAATAATAGCAACAGACCGTGTATTCTTCGAGGGCGAAGTGGAACACCTCGTAATCACGGCGATAGACGGTCTTCTCGGTATACTCCCGGGACACGAACCGCTGGTCACCTGCCTGCCTACAGGCGAGCTTAAATATCTGGTGAACGGCCAATGGAAGTATGCCGCCATATCCGAGGGATTCATACAGGTCATGCCCGAATCTTCCATAATTCTTGCAGATACCTGCGAACTCCCCGAGGAGATCGACATAAAGCGAGCCGAAGAAGCAAAGGAACGTGCTCAGGAAAAGCTCCGCCAGAAGCAGAGCATCAAGGAGTACTACCAGACTCAGGCAGCGCTGAACCGTGCTATGAACCGTCTGAAAATTTCACAGAAGCATTTCAAATAATATCTGTAGGGAACGCCGCCCTCGGCGTTCCATCCGAAACGATCAATGTGTATTGGTGGAACGGCGAGGGCGCTGTTCCCTGCAAAATTGTAATTATGCATAAGCTATTACGCTCTGAATTGTGCATATTCTTCAATTATTTTGTTTTGCTGCTCAATTGCTTGACTTTTTGGCTGTTTTATAGTACAATAATTGTAATTGTCGTAGAGACAGGAAATAAATTGCACTTACTTATTATATAGTAGTGTATATGAGAATCAGGAGGCATGACCGTGAAAAAAACACGCAAATCAACTTTCTTTGTTGTCGTCATCCTCATCGCACTTTTTGCAGTGACCTCCGTTTTAGGCATAGATCAGATCTTTGCCGATAAAAGGACAACCTATGTCAAGGGTGTTGACGATATCCGCCTTGGTATCGATATCAAGGGCGGTGTTGACGTTACTTTCGCCCCTGCCGGCGACTATGACGCAGATACAGCACAGCTTGACTCCGCAACCGAGATCATCAAGACAAGACTTACTTCTCTTGGTATCACGGATAACGAGGTCTACAGCGATGAGAAAAGCGACAGAATCATCGTTCGTTTCCCATGGCAGGTAGGCGAGACCGACTTCGACCCGCAGGCCGCTGTCAAGGAACTTGGCGAAATGGCTGAGCTGACCTTCAGAAAGGGTACAGACAGCGAAACAGACGAAGACGGAAACGTTACACCTACTGCCGAGATCGTTCTTCAGGGTTCTGATGTTGCTTCAGCTCAGGCTCAGTACCGTCCCGACGAAAACGGTGAATACGAGTACCTCGTTGCTCTCGAGCTCAGCTCAGAGGGTGCATCCAAATTCGCAGCCGCTACATCAGAGCTTGCAGGTTCATCCACACCTATCTCTATCTGGATGGATAATACCATGATCTCCGCTCCTTCTGTAAACACAGCTATCACTGACGGAAACGCTGTTATCACAGGTAACTTCGATCAGGAATCCTCCAAGAAGCTTGCTGACCAGATCAACTCAGGTGCACTTCCTTTCAAGATGGAGACAAAGAGCTTCAAGACTATCTCACCTACAATGGGTGAAGGTTCACTTGATGCTATCCTCCTCGCAGCCCTTATTGCATTCATCGGTATTGCAATATATATGATCGTGCTGTACAAGCTTCCGGGCTGTGTGGCAGTTGTCGCTCTTATCGGTCAGATAGCAGGTTCTATCGCAGCTATCACAGGCTGGTTCGGATTCATGAACGGCTCAACTCTTACCATCCCCGGTATCGCAGGTATCATCCTCGCCGTTGGTATGGGTGTTGACGCTAATATCATCACAGGCGAGCGTATAAAGGAAGAGCTCAGAACAGGCAAGTCCCTTGACGCTGCTATAAAGATAGCTTACAAGAGAGCATTCTCTGCTATCCTCGACGGTAATATCACAAACGTTATCATTGCCGTTATACTCATGGGAGCTTTCGGTGTTCCTGACAGCTTCTTCTCAAAGATACTCAATAAGACTATCTTCTTCGCATTCGGCGCTACTGCCGAGGGTGTTGTTTACTCCTTCGGATTTACCCTGCTTGCAGGTGTTGTCTGCAACTTTATCTTCGGAGTATTTGCTTCAAGACTCATGGTAACTTCACTCTCAAAGTTCAAGTGCTTCCAGAACAGAAAACTTTACGGAGGTGACGAGAAATGAGCAAGAAGAATACTCAGAAAGAAACTCCCGTAACTTTACCTCAGAAGGTATATAACTTCTGTGCTAAGAAGAAGCTCATACTTGGCGTTGTAATCGCAGTCTGCGTTATACTTCTGGCAGGTATCATCATAAGAGGCGTTCACCTTGCTATCGAATTCAAGGGCGGTACCCTTATCACTTATACCTATCAGGGAGAGATCAATGAAAACGAAGTAGGCTCGGCTATCAAGGAGATCGTCGGCTCAAACGTTGTCGTAAGAAAGGGCGAGAGCCTTGACTCAGGCGGAAAGCAGATCACTATCTCATTCGTATCAAACGAAGGCCTTACAGCTGACAGACAGACAGAGCTGGATACAGCCCTGAAGGAAAAGTTTGCTGATAATTCCCTTGAGCTTTACGATTCAAACGATGTAAGCCCTTCATCAGGACGTGAGTTCCTCCTCAAGTGCTTTATCGCAGTTTTATTTGCTGCATTCATCGTTATCATCTACATCGCTATCAGATTCAGAAACATCGGCGGATGGTCCGCAGGTGTATGCTCTATCTTCGCACTCTGCATGGATATACTGGTAGCATTCACAACTACAATAGTATGCGGCTTCGCTATCGATTCAAATATCGTTGCTGTTATACTGACAATTCTCGGTTACTCAATCAACAATACTATCGTTATCTACGACCGTATCCGTGAGAACCGCAAGCTCATGCCAAAGGCTACACTTAATGAGCTCATCAACGTAAGCTGTACACAGTCACTGACAAGATCTATCAGAACATCTGTTACAACTATCGGCACAATGCTCATAGTTACAATAGTTGTACTGGTTAAGGGATATACTTCACTCCTCAGCTTCTCAGTACCGCTTATGTTCGGTCTGATCTCAGGTACCTTCTCATCACTCTTTGTTGCACCTGTAACATGGTCATGGTGGAAGGGCAAGCAGGCTAAAAAGAATAAGTAATCAAAAAGGACTGCATTTGCAGTCCTTTTTTTGCCGCTGAGCGAGCGGCGGCGCACGTCACGCTTCGCTCGCAAGCTCGCTTACTCTCTGCGAGAATATTACTCTGCTTTCGCTCACTTATACAGATGAGAGATGGTGGTTATGGCGGATTCTGTAAAGTGAGCAGTGATCAGAATGGAGAATGTAGGGGCGCCCTCCGGGCGTCCTTTGTTTACAATGCAAGGCTGTCTGAGGACTGCCAAAGGCAGCCCCTACAAACAGATTACTGATAGTAGGGGCGCACAGTGTGCGCCCTTCAGAGTGCCAAAAAAGCTTATGTTTTTCTAAATATGCGGGCGAGCGAAATTCGCCCCTACATAAACAAACAAAAACAGACGCTTTGTAGGGGCGCCCTCCGGGCGTCCTTTGGTTTACAATGCAGGGCTGTCTAAGGACTGCCAAAGGCAGCCCCTACAAACTGCTTACTGATAACTAAGCACTGACAACTTATACACTGCCGGTCGGAAAACTGAAAAAAAGTATTGCAAAAAGTTTAAAACTGTAGTATAATAAAAAATAGTATAAAATCGGGTATTATGGCTTTGCCGCCCGAAAAATCAAGGAGGAACAAAATGGCTAACTCAAAAGCTAATGGTGGCGGGTCTGCTGCCCGTACACTGTCTACCCCTGCGCAGCCATTTGCTATGGGGCAGAAGGTAAAGTATAAGCCGCTTTATTATTTAGCTGCTTTTCTCATCCCCTTCCTGCTCACGCTGGTTGCCTACATCAATTTTGATGTATATCCATTCGGCGAGCGCTCTGTGCTCACTCTCGACCTGAACGGACAGTATATCTACTACTTCGAGGCTCTCCGTGACGCTTTCTGGGGCGACGGAAGTGCTTTCTACAACTGGAGCCGTAACCTTTCGGGCGGATTCATGGGTATCATCGGTTATTACCTTGCAAGCCCGTTCACCCTTATCGTAATGCTTCTCCCGAGAAAAATGATACTTGAAAGCGTTATGATAATGCAGATGGCCAAGGTCGGCGCAGCAGGCCTCACCTTCTTCATCTATGCACAGAAGTCCAAAAACCTCAGACCGCTTCAGTCCATAGTATTCTCTACTATGTACTCCATGATGGCTTATATAGTCATTCAGCTCATCGACCCCATGTGGATCGACGGTCCTGTATTCCTGCCGCTCATCATCCTCGGTGTTGAGTATCTCATCGACGACGGCAGAAAGCTCAACTATATCATCCCTACAGCAATAATGTTCATAGCAAACTTCTATATCGGCTTCATGATCGCTATATTCGTTGCCTGCTATTTCTTCTATTATCTGCTGTTCGGCACAAAGCGCAAGTTCAACGGCGCAGGCGATTATGTGAAGACTGTGGGACTTATGGGCATTTCCACATTCGTTGTACTCCTTTGCAGTATCATCATGATACTCCCTGTCTACAACGCACTTGCCCTTGGTAAGTTCGATTTCTCAGTTCCTGATTACTCATTCAGAACTATGTTCAACCCTATCGAACTTGTTCCTACACTTCTTCCTAACCAGTACTATTCAGTAAACGTTGACGAGGGAACACGTTTCTACGGCCGTCCTGAGATATATTCAGGCGTTCTCACATTCATTCTCTTCCCTCTGTTCTACTGGAACAAGAAGATAAATCTGAAGAACAAGATCGGTTATACACTTCTTGCAGCAATACTCTTTGTAAGTATGTATATCAAGCCCGTCAATATGATGTGGCACGGCGGTCAGGATCCTAACTGGCTCCCTTACAGATATTCATTCCTCGTTTCATTCGTTCTCATTGCAATGGCTGCTGAGATCTTCTCAAAGCTGGACGGCTACAAGCTCAGCCTTGTAAGCACAGGTTCAAGCCTTGCAATAATCGGCGGACTTGTTGCGTGGTTCTGCGTGAAGATGAAGAGCTTCAACTACAATGAGAGCAAGTACAAGTATGTTGCTATCACTCCTTATAAGGACTATATGGAGCACGGCGGCGATAAGTGGGAAGAGATATGGCTCGGCACTATCGCTTTCGGTATGGTGCTGGCTGCTATCTACATGGTAATGGTTTACCTTTACAGCCACGCCAAGGATCACAAGAGCAGAAACATCATTACAATATGCATGGCTGTTCTGGTATTCTTCGAGGGCGGCTACAACTGCTTCGACTCTTTCCGTAAGATATTCAAGGAAGTCGGCAACTCCGACAAGAGCACTTACACCGAGATCATGTACGCTCCCAATGTCATGAAGGAGCTTGAAAACTATGACAACGGCTTCTACCGTGCTGAGAAGACCTTTAACCGTATGGTCAACGATGACCTTGCATACGGTCTGAGAGGTATCTCTCACTCAAGTTCTGTCATGAACGCAAGAGCGATCAAGTTCATTGAGACTATGGGCTACTTCACACAGAGCTTTGAGTCAAAGTATGAGGGAAGCAACCCTGTTGCGGACTCTATCCTCGGTATCAAGTATGTACTTGACGATCCTAACAGAAGAAACGGAAACATAAGACTTCTCGATTCTTCTTATATCAAGCGTTACTCTACCACATACAAGAAGGACAAGGACGTTACAGCTGACCTTGATGTTTATGAGAACCCCAATGCTCTCAACATCGGATACATGGCTGAGGACGATATCCTTACCCTTACAGGTCTCGGAAACGATAACCCATTCAACAGCCTTAACAACTTCCTCAGTTCAATGACAGGCAACACTCTTGATTATTCAACTGTCCCGATCATTCCTAAGGAATACTACAAGCCTTTCGATTACGAAGTAAGCTTCGATGAGTCAAAGGTTTACCTCCACGACTACACCAACGGCGGCACAGGTACAGTTCACGACTGCTACGAAGCATTTGCAGGTGTTGACGACGCTGTTGTAAACATCCACGTTACCGTTCCTCACGACGGTGATATCTATATGCACCTCGGCTCAGAAATGAGAAAGCAGTGTAATGTATGGGTATCCAGCGACAAGGACGTTGACGGTGAATTCACAAATCACCAGAGCTACGGCTCATACTTCAATACAAACTCCTCACCTATCCTCAGAATGGGACCATTCAACGAGGGCGATGAGGTAGAGATCAGACTTACCATCCAGGCTCAGGGCGATGGCGGACAGTACGTCGGAAGCAATGAGTACATCATGGTAAGAAAGAACGCAGGCTTCAACTTCTACTATCTGGATCAGGACGCTTTTGAAGAGGACATCACTAAGCTGAAGTCCAACCAGTGGAACCTCGATCTTGACAAGAGCAACGAGAGATACCTTACAGGTGAGATCGATGCCAAGGACGGACAGGTAATGGTAACAACCATTCCTTACGAGCCGGGCTGGAAGATCAAGATCGACGGCAAGACTGTTGACAGCCTTATCGAAGAGAATAAGGACGCTGAGGGCAATGTCACACTGAGAAACGGTGCCGGCGATCAGGGTCAGGTGCTTATACTCGGTACTCTTATTGGTGTAAAGCTTCCTGCCGGACACCACACAGTCAGCATGAAGTATACTCCTCCCGGATTCAACACAGGCGTGTTCACAATGATCATCGGTATTGCTATCCTGGTAATGTTCTATATGTACGACAAGAAGCATAATCCTGTGCTCAAGGAAAAGGCAAGAGTAAAGGCTCTTATCAAGGAGGGCAAGGATCCTTATGCTGAGGAGAACCAGAAGAAGAAAGTCGTTGACATCATCAAGTCAAAGGGCGCAGTAGCTGAAAAGCCGCTGAAATCTGCCGAGGAGGAAGCTAAAGAAGCTGCCGTGAAGGCGGAAGAGGCCGCAGAGGAAATAGCTGAAAAGGCTGAGGACGCTTTGAAAGAAGCGAAAGAAACAGCCGAAGAAGCAGTAGAGGATGCAGTTGAAGATGCCGAAGAAGCTGTTGAGGAAACAGCTGAAAAGGCTAAGGAAGCTGTAAAGGAAACTGCTCAGGAAGCTAAAGAAGCTGTAAAGAAAGCCGCTCCCAAAAAGAAGAACAATAACGGCAAAAAGAAGAAAAAGTAATATCAAAGAGCTCCTGTTACGGCAGGGGCTCTTTTTTGCAGGAGCGCACAGCGTGCGCCCTTTGGCCTAACGGATGAATATTTGTGGAACGCCGGGGGCGGCGTTCCCTACACAGGATATGGGTACGTGTGAGGGTGCTCGGAATGTGAACGTACATTGTAGGGGAGGGCGCCCTCGCCCTCCCGTTGAAGAATAGCACAATGCAGGGGGGCACAGTATGCGCCCTTTGGCCTGACGGATGGATATTTGTGGAACGCCGGGGACGGCGTTCCCTACAAATGTTACATGAGCCGAATCGCCAGCGGGGGCGTCCCCGTGGTAATTTTAAGAAATATAGTGACAAACGGCAGAATATGTGGTATAATGTATGTGTATACGTATGTTTGCGGATACTATCTCATTTTGTAAAGGACGTGACGGATTATGTCCCGTAATTATGATGTCATCATCGCAGGCTGCGGAGCAGCAGGTCTCTATGCAGCTATCAATCTTCCATCAGAACTGAAAATACTTATCCTCTGCAAGCGTGACCTGAAGCTTTGCAACTCTTCTCTCGCTCAGGGCGGTATCGCAGGTGTTTACAAGTCGCCTACGGATAATATACAGTACCATCAGAACGATACCCTCATTGCAGGAAGCTTCAAGAACAACGTTGACGCTGTTCATACTCTTGTAAGTGAGGCTGCTCAGGATATCGAGCATATCATAAACCTCGGAGTTGACTTCGACAAGAACCCCGACGGCACCTATCACCGTACCCTCGAAGGCGGTCACGGTCATCACCGTATCTTCCACCATGCAGATTCAACAGGCGCTGAGATAGCAGGCAAGCTTCTCGAAAAAGTAAAGACTCTCCCGAATGTGGAGATTATGGAGAATACCCTGATGTGTGCTACCAAGCAGACTTCCACAGGCTACTCCGCTTTCCTGAAAATGCCTGATGATACATATCAGACTGTGAACTGCCACTTCCTCATCCTTGCTACAGGCGGTATCGGACGTGTTTACCAGTTCACTACAAACTCTGCTATCGCTACAGGCGACGGTATCACTTTCGCTTATGAAATGGGCGCTAAGATAAAGAATCTCAGCTACGTCCAGTTCCACCCTACTGCATTCAACAACCGTGCTACCCGTGAGTGCTTCCTTATTTCCGAAGCTGTACGTGGCGAGGGCGCATACCTCCTTAACTGCAACAAGGAGCGCTTCATGCATAACTATGACGAGCGCCTTGAACTTGCTCCGAGAGATGTGGTATCCCATGCTATCGTTCTCGAATCCAAGAAGACAGGCTCTACCGATTTCTACCTTGATATAAGCTACAAGGACAGCGAATTCCTCAAGAAACGCTTCCCTATGATATACAAGAACCTGCTTGAACAGGGCTATGATATGACAAAGGAGCCTGTACCGATATATCCATGCCAGCACTATCTCATGGGCGGTATCGACGTTGACAAGAACTCAGAAACAAGCCTGCACAACCTCTTTGCCTGCGGTGAGTGCTCACATACAGGCGTTCACGGCAGCAACCGTCTTGCCAGCAATTCACTTCTCGAAGCTCTGGTATTCTCACGCCATGCCGCAAACTGCATAGCTTCAAGACTGGACAGCGTTCCAAAGGATTTTGAAGAAGCTGAGTTCACTGAAAATGCAGGCCATGACCGCATACCAAAGGGTGTACGTACCGAGACAAGAAAGATCATGCAGGAAAGCTATTTCGTTATCCCCGACAAGAAGGCAGCAGCAGAAGGCTACAAGCGCATAGGCGAGATACGTGATATGCTTCTCACAGGCAAGTATTTCGTGGACGCTGATTTCGTTCTTGCTAAGTCTATCGTTACTGTTGCTTATATAATCCTCGGCGAAGTAATACAATAACAAGCTGAGTCAGCCTGATTACCGGACATAAACAGACAGGAGAGAATAAAATGGCAAATACTATCGATCTCAACGCAGATATACCCGAAAAAGAATTCACTGACATAGAACTGATATGCCGTGCAGCCGATCTTGAGGTGACAAGGAGCGATGACGATACCGCACATATCAGCTTCAGAAATGTCCCCGAAGGCTCATTTGCAAAGACGAAGAACAATAAACTTATCATCGATATCAGAAAGCCCTCCGTTACAGAAATGATATTTCATAATCCGCTCAGATCACGCAGCTGCCGTGTCAGCCTGCCCGAAAAGCTTTACGGCAGCCTTATCATCAAGACGGGTCTGGGAAACGGCAGTATAAGCGGAGTACAGTGCAGTACAGCCGAGATCTGTTCGGGTGTCGGTAATACTTCACTGAATAATTTCAGAGCGCTCAAGGAACTGCGTATCGAAAGCGGAACAGGCAATGTGAATGCCGATTCTCTGGAATGCGGCTCCCTCAGTATAAAATCGGGTACAGGCACAGTCAAAGTTAAAGGTGTCGCCGGAAGTGTTGATATCAAGGGCGGCACAGGAAATATTTCCTATGAGGGAAGCGTGAACGGAGATATCGGTGTCAAAGGCGGTGTAGGCGATATCGATCTGGTGCTGGACAAGGAATGCAGCGACAGGTGCAGGGTCAATACTGCTCACGGCATAGGCAAGGTCAATATCAGATATGTCTGAGTACGGTATAAAATAAGTTCTAATATGATGAGAGGAGAGGAATGTTCGTGTCAGAAGAAATAGTGTCGAAGATAAAGCAGAAACTTGATGAGATCGAAGAAAAAGAAAACATCAGGATAATACACTGCATTGAATCGGGCAGCCGGGCGTGGGGATTTGCTTCCCCCGACAGCGACTATGATGTGAGATTCATCTATGTCCGCACTCCGAAAGACTATCTGAAGCTTGAAAAGACCCGTGACGTTATAGAATGGGAAATGAACGATGTTTACGACATCAACGGCTGGGATATCAGAAAAACTCTCGGACTTCTGCATAAATCGAATCCTACCCTTTTTGAGTGGAACGGCTCCCCTATCGTATATAAAACTACTCCGCAGTGGGAAAAGGTGCGGGGTATCATAGATGAATGCTTTATGTCAAAGGCAGGCGTGTATCACTACCTCAGCACCGCAAGGCACAACTACAAGGCGTATCTCATGGATGAAGAGGTGAAGCTGAAAAAATATTTCTACGTGCTGCGGCCCATCCTCGCCTGCAAATGGATACTCGAAAAAGGCACTCCTCCGCCCATGCTCTTTACAGAGCTGATGGACGCTGAAATGGAGGATTTCATCAGGCCGGAAGTTGAGAAGCTGCTCGAAATGAAAATGCAGACACCCGAAATAGGAAAGGGCAGACGTATAGAGAAACTCCATGAATATATCGAACAACAGCTGGAGGAAATCACTCACAGGGCTGACGCTATGGACGGTGAAAAGGAAACAGAATGGCAGAAGCTGGATGAGGTTTTCTATGATATTCTCGGGATATGACAAGGAGGCGGACTATGGGAAAAAAGCTGATGAAACGTGCTGCGGCAGTTCTGACAGCTGCTGTATTGCTGCCTTCGGCTCTGACTGCATATGGGGCAGCCCCTGCTATGACGGGCGACCTTAACGGCGACGGAAGTGTGAATATAAGCGATGCTGTCCTGCTGGGCTCATATCTTCACGGCAGGATGCAGTTTACCCGTGAGCAGTTTGCTCTTTCTGATATAAACAGCGACGGCTCTGCGGATTCCCTTGACCTTGCCGCTCTCAGATTCATAGTTGCTGCCAATTCGGGCAGGCTCCCTCATGGTACGTGGATAGCCTCCGATGATGTATCTGCACGGTACTTCTGGTTTGACGGCGAAAAGGGTACAGTCACCGACGAGGAAACAGGCGCAAAAAGATCCTTCCGTATCAGTGTTGACGGAGACTGTTTCACCTTCGATTACGGTGATGCTTCCGAGGAAGCCCGTGTGTCGTGGCTGGGAAGCAAGGCGTTCAACATCATATGGAGCGACGGCCGCCTTGAAACTATGCGCTGTTACAGCGATGGACCGCTGAACTACGATGACCTGCTTACGGGGCAGTGGATCGGAAGCGGCACTGTGAACCGTGTGTATGACATCAAGGGAGTGAACGGCTCTTATCTCGATACCGGCACAAACAAGGGGACAAGCTTCCGTTACGAAAAGGACGGGAATGACCTTTATTTCCATACGGGAAGAAATGCCGGAACTGCTCATGCGGTCATAACTCCTGTTGATTCGGTACATATCGACCTTGCCTGGGATGACGGCACATCCGAAAGGCTGACAAAGCACAATGTTGAGCAGATAAACGGTATAACCTACGTTAACGGCATACTCATCGCAAACAAGACCTACGACCTGCCGTCGACTTATAATCCCGGCGGCATACTCCCCGAAGCGCAGGCGGCTTTCAATGAGATGAAGGCGGCGGCTGCACGTGACGGGCTGAATCTGTGGATTTGCTCGGGATTCCGCTCCTACAGCTATCAGCGTGACCTTTATAATTCATATGTCAACCGTGACGGCAAGGCGAAAGCGGATACATTCTCCGCAAGGCCGGGACATTCCGAGCATCAGACGGGACTTGCCATGGATATAAACATGGCAGGCGATGCATTCAATAATACTCGTGAAGCCAAGTGGATAGCCGCACACTGTGCCGAATACGGATTCATACTCCGCTATCCGCAGGGAAAACAGGACATAACAGGCTACAAATACGAATCATGGCACGTCCGCTATCTGGGAAAGCCCCTTGCGGCGGAGGTCACTGATTCCGGGCTTACTCTTGAGGAATTCCTCTGCATAGATTCTGTATACAAATACTGATGAAAGGAAAATGCTTATGAAGCTTTTACAATGCTATATCGACAATATCATTACAACTGCGCTGATGGAGGATATCAACTATATCGACGCAGCAGCCGACAATCTCATCCCGCCCGAGCACAGAAGCTCCGCTTACTACGTTGCAAAGGATACAGGTGTAGTCTGCGGCATCGAAGTTGCAAAGAGAGTTTTTGACCTGGCAGGCGGAGATGTTGACTTTAAGATACTGCTTCAGGACGG